>Ga0255342_1000905_pt1 | contig 46261 bp, 38 predicted proteins | sample wastewater_treat_3_FD_192416 | JGI IMG/M metagenome (GOLD analysis project Ga0255342, IMG submission 192416) | Wastewater microbial communities from Lulu Island WWTP, Vancouver, Canada - plant14 | ecosystem: Engineered > WWTP > Wastewater > Unclassified | place: Canada: Vancouver, British...
TCCTGAGCATGTTTAAAAGATGGCGTTAGTGCGGTAAAATGCCGCAATCCACAAATTTAAACATTTTATTATCAGGGTGTTGTAAATTTTATGCCGCACTAACCGCAAAAGATGTCAGAAGTCAGGACTCAGTTTTCTGTTTTTGGTATTTTGAAAACAATCATTGCTTATTTTGCAAAATTCTTTTTATTGTACCGTTATCTTTTTGCCGGATGGAATATTAATTTATGGTTAAAATTATTGTTAATTTCAGTATTTGCAATATCTTGGATTGTATTGACAATAAAAATTATTATTTCAAGCTGTAAAATCAATAAAAGCAAGTTAATTGAATTAATTTTTCTGATTTCAATTTTTGTTATTCTCTGCATTCCTGTTATTAATTTAGAAATCACTTCCTTAGGTAACATTCAAAGTGACCGATATAGCTATTTAATTTCTGTTGCTTTTGTTCTGATTTTATCTTTTTATTTACAAAACATTAAAATGCTTGTATCTAAGGTTATTAGTATCATTGTTATTATATTGTTTTTTATTCTTACTTTAAAAACAAATTTCATTTATAAACAAAACGATAGAATAATTAAAAATATTACGGATTCCTTTTTAGAAATTCATCAGAGGGGAAGAAAAGTCATTATTATTAATATTCCTGATTCTTTTAATGGAGTTTATACTTTTAGACATGGTTTTGTACAAGCTATTCATCGTGCCAATCCAAAATTTAATGACATAATTGAAATTGTTTCTTGGCAAGCAATTTCTGATAGTACTAACTTAACAATTAAATGTTATCATGATTCGATTTACATTACAGATATTTATAAACCATTTACCAAAATTAATTATGAGACTGAATATACATTAATTGTGCCTGATAAAGACTTAAATGGGTTCTATATTTTAAAACCTAATTTTGAAGAATTTGAATATCTTTTTTATTATAAGAATAGATTACATTTATTTGATTATTATTCATTTTCCAACAAACTTTAAGATTTATAATTTAAATAATAGTTATAAAGGGCAAAAGCCTATAAGATATGTTTTAATATAACATCAACTTGACATAATATTAATTATAGGACAAAAATCAAAATCAACTCAATATATTTGAGCATGTTAGTTTTCTCTCTTAAATATTACGAAAATACGGACACTTGAAAATAATGAAATATAAATTTTAAGTTTTGCAAGTTTGCCTAATTTGATATTGATAAAACTTACTTAATCATCAACAAGTTTATCAGTATATGCAATAGTGTTTTGGAAGCCGGTGTAATATTCTTTTTCAAGCAATATGCATGAGCTCGGTCAGATACTTCTGAGCCAACTTGCTAAACTTAACACTTTTTGCCATGTTTTCTGATTGTTTTTGCTATCTCACGTTTAAATTTGCTGGCCGACATCGCTTTAGCCCATTCTTTATCAAATTCCGGATCTGTCATTTCAGCAATAGATTTGTGTATTTTAACAGCTTTCACATTAAAGCCCGCCTGCGGCAATGCGCGGATTAAATAATCCACATCCTTTGCTTTTCCTTTAATAATTATCGTTTTCATAGCTGCTGGTATTTATTATAAAGATAGAAAAGTAACCGGACATGTGCAAAAACACGGTTAGACATAAACAACAGGCAGTACGTCCAGAACTCCAATTCCGAAACCGCACTATAACGTGTTTTAAATCTCCATTTTTGAGGCGAAGTGTTGATTGTGATTTGAAGGGACATTCCATGTTATTTTTTGTTTTGGTTGTTTTTTGTTGTATCTTTGTTGTGTTCTTTTGAAACCCGACTGGCGATACAGGAAATGCACTTGGTGCATTAAACCTTTGCAGTCGGGTTTTTTATTACGTTCACTTCGTGGTTGTAATAAAACTTGCCATCCTTTCTCATTTGAACCGAGAAGCGAATATTTTTCTTTTTCCCGTTTATCATTACAGCAGCTTTAAAATTAATGTATCCGATTACATTTGACTTATCGGTTTGTTTTCGCTGGACAAAATTGTTATAAACAGCTTATATTACATAATCAAAGAAAAAAAGTCCAATTATTGATTTAATCGGACTTTTAGTTTTAGATTTCTAAGTATAAATTATAGGACAAAATCAATATATTTCATTTTGTCAGGTTTTCTCTTAAATATAAAGAAAATAAGTACACTTGAAAATAACGCGTTTTAAATCCTCGTCTCTGAGGCGTAAGGTAGATTGTGATTTAAAAAGAATTTCATGTAAATAAAAAAGCGAACCTTATGGTTCGCTTTCTTTTAAGGACTAAAATTAAATTTTTGGTCCTGCGTAAATCAGTTTTTTTGCTTCTTCGATATCAGTAAAATTATTGAAGTTCTCAATAAATTTTTCCGCCAGCATTTTAGCTTGCTTATCATACTCATTGGAATCTTTCCATGATTTACGAGGATTCAATATATTTTTGTTAACTTCCGCTAATTCAGTTGGAAAATTCAGACCAAAAAACGGAAGGATTTCTGTTTCGGCATTATCAATGCTGCCATCAAGAATGGAATTTATTATTCTGCGGGTACTTGGAAGGTCAATTCTTCTGCCAACACCATAAGGTCCTTCAATCCAACCTGTGTTAACCAAATATGCGGTAGCATTGTGTTTATCCATCTTTTTTGCAAGTTCTTCAGCATATTTGGCAGGATGAAGCATTAGGAAAGCAGCACCAAAACAAGCAGAAAATGTAGGTGTTGGTTCTTTAATACCTCGTTCGGTACCGGCCAGCTTACTGGTGAAACCGCTCATAAAATAGTACATGGCCTGATCGCGTGTAAGTTTTGAAACCGGAGGCAAAACTCCAAAGGCATCTGCGGTAAGAAAAATTACTTTTTTGGGATGCGTTCCTTTCGAAACAGGCTTAACTACATTTCTTATGTGATATATAGGATATGATACCCTGGTGTTTTCCGTTTTACTTTTATCGGCAAAATCAATTTCCCCGTTTTCGGCATTGTAAACAACATTTTCCAATAAAGCATCGCGGCGGATTGCATTGTAGATATCCGGTTCGTTTTCTTTGCTTAGATTAATGCATTTTGCATAACAACCACCTTCGAAATTAAATACTCCATCATCGTCCCATCCATGTTCGTCGTCTCCTATCAAAAACCTGTCAGGATCGGCAGATAAAGTGGTTTTTCCGGTACCGCTTAAGCCAAAGAAAATGGCAGTATCTCCATTTTTGCCCATATTAGCTGAACAATGCATAGATGCAATGCCTTTTAGTGGCAAAAAATAGTTCATGATACTAAAAAAGCCCTTTTTGATTTCACCTCCATACCAGGAACCACCAACAACAGCCATACGTTCTTTGATATTAAAAGCAACATAGACTTCGCTGTTCAGCTTTTGCTTTTCCCAATTAGGATTTACTGTTTTGCACGAATGCAACATGATAAAATCAGGCTTGAAATCTTCCAGCTCTTCGTCTGACGGACGAATAAACATGTTTTTTACAAAATGAGCCCCCCATGCAATTTCGGTTATAACACGAATCTTTAAACGGGTGTTTTCGTTTGCTCCCAAAAAAGCATCCATAACATAGAGCTTGTTGTTGGTGCTCAATTCTTGTTTACTATTAGAAAGCAAGTCCTCCCATACTTCCAGCGAAATAGGCTTGTTGTCACTTTTTTTATGACCTTCGCCTGCCCACCAAACGTTGTCGGCACTTTCTGTTTCATAAACTACATACTTGTCCTTGGGTGAACGCCCGGTAAAAATTCCGGTATCTACGTTAACAGCTCCAAGATTTGTTACAAACCCCCGTTCATGTCCTTTTAAACTGTCGTCAGTTTCATGTTTAAATAACTCGTCGTAGGAAAGGTTGTAATACAATTCGCCGGCAACATCAATTCCGTATGATGCCAACTCATTTTTAATTTTTTGCAACTTTTTTTCCATAAGGCGATAAAAATTTTTACAAAATTAGAAAGTCATACTGACAATTTTATTTAAAATGTATCAGGTTTTTATTTGTTTTTTAAAAATTTGTATCTTTGCTAAATTGACCTAATATGGTCAATTTAAATAATGCGTTTTATTAAAATATACAACTCGTTTATTTGCTTAAGTTGTTAATTATAAAAGTGTTGTAGTTTAAATTTTAACCAATTTGCTTTTTTGAAATTTTCATTACGCAGTTTTTGCAATCATAATCTATTTTAAAAACAAAATCGTTTATTTTCAAATATTTTGGATTTATTCCTGTATTTTCTTTTTGATAAGTTGGACAGCCTCCGTATTCATAACGAAGACACATTTTGGTTGTCATTAAGTTTTTTTCCGAGTTATCATTACACAACTCGAAGGCCTTATCAATTTGCTTTAAACCATGCCTTTTATAAAATGCAACCGCATAAGAATTAGCTATATTGTATTCGAAATTTGCTTTATTTTCGAAATACTGCACTGTATTTGGAGATGTTTTTGTTCCTGAAACTTGGTGTTTTGATTTAATTAATGTTTCAAACGCATCAAACAAGTCGCGCCTGATATTATTCAGCTCCCCTATTGTGAAAAAATATGCGCTTCCCCACTCTATATTTACCGAATTAACGTAAAAGATGCTTGTTCCGCCTTTGCCAAGCTGATTTTTAATATTTTCAACGGCTTTTTCGGTATTACGGGCAACTACCTTTTCTAAATTATTGGTCTTTTTTAAAAAAAATGTATGTGTAGAGTCATAAACGGATAATTCAAATCCATTTTCCACTTCTTTAAAAATCAATTCAACATGAATTTTGCGTGATATACTATGTGCATTGTTGAGTAATTTATTAAAGGCTGCATCAAAATTTCGATAAATTATGTCACCGGTTTCTATTTTAACCGGGCTATTGAATAATATTTTGTTGTTTTCGGCCTTTTGAACAGCATATCCGCTCAATTCATCCGTTTTGTCAAACCAGCATAAACCATCGCCATTAGAAATCTGTGGACTGTTGTTTATTTCAATATAATTTAATCCTACCAGACTAACCGTTCCAATTCTTTCGCCAACGGATTTGGATGTATTTGCCAGAAGCTTTTCATCGCGTCCATGCAAAAAATATTTGGTAAATCCGCGATTAAAGGTCTTACATGGGTTTGGAATGAAATTATATTGTGATTTGCCAAAGGATGAGGGTTTATACTTTTCGTTACATACAATAAAATCATCAATTTTTTTACGATAATAAGCTGTAATGTTTTTCACATAACCCTCATCTTTAAGCCTTCCTTCTATTTTGAAAGAAGTTATGCCGGCTTCAATCATCTCAGGCAGGTATTCCCCTCTGTTCATATCGCGCAGCGATAGAGCATGCGCGTTTGAATTTATAAGTTTATCATTTTCATCTAAAATATCAAATTTCAAACGACAAGGCTGTGCACATTCGCCTCTGTTTCCGCTCCGGTGCCCCATAAAAGCACTCATATAGCATTGTCCGCTAAAACTTACGCAAAGCGCACCATGAACAAAAGCCTCTAATTTAATATAGGTTTGAGATTTAATGACTTCAATTTGTTTTAAAGATAATTCACGGGCAAGAATTACCCTGCTAAAACCTACATCCTGCAAAAATTTAATTCTTCTTACGTCGTAATTATGGGCTTGTGTGCTAGCATGCAATTCAATGGGAGGCAAATCCATTTCAAGGATTCCCATATCCTGTATTATTAAAGCATCGGCACCGGCATTATAAATTTGCTTTATGTTTTTTTCGGCTTCTTCCAATTCATTTTCGAATAAAATAGTATTTAAAGCCACAAATACTTTTGCATGAAAAAGATGAGCATAAGAACATAGTGTTTCTATATCTGCAATCGAGTTTTCAGCAGTTTTTCTGGCTCCAAATTTTGGTGCGCCAATATAAACGGCATCAGCTCCGGCATTTATTGCTGTTTTACCATATTCTAAATTGCGTGCAGGGCTTAAAAGTTCAAGTTCAATCCTTTTATCATGTCCATTTTTGCATGGTGTTGAAAAGCTATTCATCCTTCAAATCACTATGATATTAATTTATTTATTGTCTCAATAAGTTTGTTTTCGTCGAAAGGTTTTGTAATATAGCTATCCATGCCTACTTTAAGAAATCTTTCCTCATCTCCCGAGACGGCATAACCAGTAATTGCTATCACAGGTGTACGAATACTTTTGTCTTTTTCTTTTTCTCGAATTATTCTTGTAGCTTCAAAGCCGTCCATTTCAGGCATTTGCCCATCCATTAAAATTATATTGTATTTGCCAATTTCAAATTTTTCAACTGCCTGTAAACCATTATATGCCGAATCAACAATAAAACCTTTGCTTGTTAAAAAACTTTTCAGGTAAATCTGATTCAAAGTGTCATCTTCTACTACCAAAACCCTGCAATCAGATTTATTATTTTCGCTATTCTTATTTTGCACACAAAGCATTTCATCTATTGGGAGTTTAAACGGAATTTTTAAAATAAAGGAACTTCCTTTACCAAACTGACTTTCCACATTTATTTCTCCACCCATCATTGAGCAAAAACTTTTGGCAATGGCCAGTCCTAATCCGGTACCCGCATATTTTTTTGTGGTAGAACTGTCGAGCTGTAAAAAGGAATCGAACAATTTATCTATATCTTCATTTTTGATACCAATGCCCGTATCTTTAACTTCAGTTGTAATAAGGATTTGCTTATCATCAGTATTACAAGCATTTATATTAATTAAAACCGAGCCAGAATCGGTGAACTTAATGGCATTGGCTACCAGATTTATAAGAATTTGCTTATATCTTAATGCATCTCCATATACAAATTGCGGAACCGAAGAATCTTTGTTTATTTTAAAAAGCAATCCTTTGTCTTCAGCCACCGTTTTATATAAAGATTCGATATTTTCAAATATCTGGCTGACATCAAAATTCTTTTCTTCCATTTCAATTTTATTGGCTTCGATTTTGGAAAAGTCCAAAACATCGCTAATAATACTCAATAATGAGTTTGAAGATTTTATTATTGCATCAACTATATTTTTAATGTCGGAACCGGGATTTAGCCTCGACAAGGTTTTTGCCATGCCTACTATAGAATTGAGCGGATTGCGGATTTCGTGGCTGACATTGGCAAGAAATTCAGATTTGGCTTTGTTTGCAGCTTCGGCAATTTCTTTTTCTTTTTGAAGTTTTTCTTTTTCAATAATTTCGCCAATATCTCTGCAAACAGCTACAATTTTGATTTTATCCGAGTTTTCATCCTTTACTACTTTACAATTGGTTTCATACCAAGCATACGAACCATCCCTCATTAAAATACGATGCTTTATCAAGCCTATTTTTTTGTTTTCATAAACATCGTTTTTCAATTGTTGTAACAATACAATTTCATCTGGATGTACAAATTCAACTATTGAGTGTCCATAAATTTCTTCTTGAGTCCATTTGGACGAGCTATTTACGCTTTGAGAAATATAAGTTATGGTTCCAATTTCAAGATCAAAAGTAATAATCATGTCATTGGAATTTTCGGTGATAAGCCGGAATTGTTCCTTACTGTCAATTAACTCTTTCAAAACCCTTTGTCTTTCGAAATGCGCCCACATGGCAGAGCCGAGAATAGTAATTTGTTTTATGCACTCATCATTATATTCTTCTTCCTTATTTCCAACACCAATTAGAGCAACAATTCGTTCATTGCTGAAAATAGGTACCGATAAATGTCTTTTTAAAGCCACATGACCTTGCGGGTAGCCTTTTTTAGCAGGATTATCAGCTTCATAATCATTAGTAATTATGGATTTTCGTTGCCTTACCGATTCACCCCAAAGCCCTGTTTTATTTATCTCAAAAGTTTTTGTAAAATCTTTAATTAAATTTATTGACATTGCTGATTCAGACCATGTATGCATTGTCATATATTCTTCATTCTCGCTTACAAAAGCCAGATAGCCAATTTTGCTTTTTGTTATTTTAATGGCTTCTTCAAGAACAAAGTCTGCTATTTTTTCCAAAGGAGCATTAATCATTTGGTTAAGCTTAAGCAATGCTATGGTACGACGGCTGTTTAGCTCTTTAATTTGTTCGGATTTTTTTCTGTCTGTTATGTCAATAATTGATGCAACACGGAGTTTTTGCCCGTCGTTGAACTCTAAATATCTGGGTGTTATTTCCACCGATATTTTTGCTCCGTCGCTTCGTATTATTTCGGCTTCATATTTATCAATACTTCTTGACAAAATATTTGATGTAACAATTTCTCTATAAAGAGGCGAAATATAATCTATAATATTTTTATTTATAACATTTTCAAGCTCAACTTTTCCCCAAATCTTAAGCATGGCCTCGTTCGCATCTTTTATAATGCCTTTGTCATGAAAAATAATGCCCTCCTGCGAACATTCAAAAAATAATTTTAACCGATTTTCGCTTTTACGAAGAGCTTCCTTGTCGTTAACCTGCTCGGTTATATCCTTTGCAAAGCATTGTAGTGTACCATTAGGCATGCCCCACGAATGCATTTCTATAATAATAATTTTGCCATCTCTCCTTTGCAATTGCCGTTGCTTATAAACAGCAACTCCTGTTCTTAATAAATCATACCGCAACGGATCGGCTGCCAGAATTTCTTCGGAAAACAAATCATTTATCCGCATTTTTAGTAGTTCATCACGCGAAAAACCGGTTAATGATATAGCCGCATTATTTACTTCAATAAAATATCCATCTTTATTGCCATGGAAAAAAGCTTCGGGTGCTAAAGACAAAATGCTTTTATACCTTTCATCGCTGTTTTGTAATTCAGTTTCCGCCTTTATACGCTCATTAATTCCGTTTTCAAGTTTTTTCGATTCTTGTTTGATTTTTAATTCATTGAAGCCCGATTCTGAAATAAAGGATGTTATTTGACCCAAAAATGATGTTGTAAGAAACAGGTCTTCCTTTGTAACGACTTTTACTTTTTCCAGTGCCGAAATATATTCGTCTTCGTTAAATGAATATTTTTTTGCTTGCGACAAAAACAAATCCACATCCGGTTTTTCTATTAAAATTTGGCCGGAGGTAATTATTGCTAGTAATTTGCCTTCAATAAATATAGGCATTGCGCAGTCGTACAAGCCGTTTTCGCATTTCTCTATTATAATTTGACCATGCTTTTCAAACTTGTTTGCAATGTCTTTATTACATAAAAAGCAGCCTTTTAAAGATTGCTCATTATTTCTGTGAAATTTTGTGCATATATCCTGCCATCCCGATTTTATCAAAATATTCATATCGGGATAGTCTAAAAGCGCTATACTGTATCCGGTAATTTTGGTAAACTTTTCAAATAATTCATTTAAAATGTTTATATCAACTAAATCGGATATTTTATAAAAATTATTTGTTTCGGTATTCATATTATTAATTGATTTTAATATTAACAAATATAGCTTAATTCAAAATTTTAGATAATATTTATGTGTTTTGGTTTCATTGGGAATGCATTTTTATTGAATAAATTCTCAGTTTTTTTTTGTAAATGTGGTTATTTGCTTTTAGTGTATCTTCGTAAACAAAAACATGTTTCGCTTTGTTTTATTTGTAATATTTTTAATTGAAATAGCAGTAACACAGCAGGTTAAGTCGCAAAGTGTAACCTCGCCTGATGGGAATCTCTCACTTATGTTTTGGCTTAATGATGGCAGCCCCCAGTATTCGGTTAAACTTAAAGGAACAATGCTAATTGACTCATCATCATTGGGTTTTGAGTTCGAAAACTCATCAAATTATTATAAAAATTTTCATTGCTACGGATTCGAAAATAAACATATCGATGAAATGTGGAAGCCTGTTTGGGGAACTGATTCGATTATACGAAATAATTATAATTCAGTCGTTTTTCATTTGGCAGATTTGAATGAGCCCGATAGAAAACTTGATATTGAATTCAGAGCATATAATGATGGAGTAGCTTTCAGATATGTTTTTCCTGAAAAACTGAAAGACAGTTTATATATTATTAAAGAAAATACCGAATTTAAATTTGCAAATAATGATAGTGTTTGGTGGATTCCCGAAGATGAATTTGCCTATGAATCATTATATCGCCACACCTTATTAAATTCTGTTGAAAAAGCCAATACCCCTTTTACTGTTGTGGCGCCAAAATACAGTATTGTTATTCATGAGGCTGCGCTGATAGATTATTCCGAGATGTATTTGGCAAAAAAACCGGGCGATTCCCTTACATTTTGTAGTCAATTATGGCCTTGGTCCGATGGAATCGGAGTAAGAGCAATGGCTCCTTTCAAAACGCCATGGCGGGTAATAATGGTTACGGAAAATCCTGCAGGCTTAATACAATCTCACATTATTCAGAATTTAAACGAACCTTGTGCAATTAAAAATACGTCTTGGATTAAACCCATGAAATTTGCAGGTATTTGGTGGGGAATGCATACCGGTAAATACACATGGTATTATGGCCCAAAGCATGGTGCAACAACAGAAAGGGCAAAACAATACATTGACTTTTGTTCAGGTCATAACATTGGAGGTTTTCTTGCAGAAGGCTGGAATAAAGGTTGGGAAACCTGGGCAACCGATACAGTTGCGCAGCAGGATTTTTGTAAGCCCTATCCCGATTTCGATTTGAAGCAGGTAGTTCGTTACGCAAAGAAAAAAAACGTTGAATTTATTTCTCATCACGAAACAGGAGGAAACATTCCCATGTATGAGAAGCAAATGAAATCGGCAATGAAGCTTTGCCGCAGACTGGGAATACATTCGCTTAAAACGGGGTATGCCGGCCCCATTATTCCCGCAGGTATGCATCATCATGGACAATACATGGTCCGTCATTTTCAAAAAGTTGTTGAAATGGCGGCGCATTATAAAATCACTATCAATGCTCATGAAAGCATAAAACCAACTGGTCTTGACCGTACATGGCCAAACTTAATGAGCCAGGAATGTGCAAGAGGAAATGAATGGAATGCTACATATAATGCAATACCGCCATATCATGCAACCATTCTTCCATTCACAAGGTTTTTGGCAGGTCCTTTCGACTATACGCCGGGGATTTTTAAGATTAATCACGATAGTATTAAAAATAAACGCTTGTATTGTACATTGGCTGGCGAATTGTCGTTGTATGTAATTTTTCACAGTCCTTTAATGATGGTGGCAGATCTGCCCGAAAATTATGAAAACAAACCAGCCTTCAAATTTATCGAAGACGTACCTTGTACATGGGACGAAACCAAAGTGATTGAGGCTCAACCCGGAAAACTAATTTGCATTGCAAGACGCAAAGGCAAAAACTGGTTTATTGGTGCCCGAACAAACGAAAATTCTTCTCTTTTTGAAATACCGTTTTCTTTTTTGTCACCTGATTGTCATTATAAGGCAACAATATATTCCGATGCCATAAATACCGATTGGCAAACTAATCCCGAAGAAATAGAAACAGGAAATTATTTGCTGACAAATAAAGACACATTGCTTGCAGCACTTTCAAAAGCAGGAGGCCTGGCAATTTCTATAACGCCGATTGATTTTGACAGTAAAGGCAAAACAATTAAAAATGTAAACTCTTTTAATGCTTCTGCACATGCAAAAGCCGAAGCGTTTTCAAAACAAAATACCTTTGGAAACCTTAAGGTAAATCATAAAGCCATTGGCGCAAAAGTGAATTATTATATTCCCTTTTCTTCTAAATATCCTGCATCGGGAGATAACACCTTAAGTGACGGAAAGATAGGGCAATTCAATATTTTCGAAAATAAATGGCAAGGGTTCGAAGGTACGGGTTTTGACATATTGATGGAATTGCCCGAACTTGTTTATGCAGATACTTTTATTGTAAGATTTCTGTATTCTCCAAATGATTGGATTTTTCTTCCGGACAAAGTGGAATTTTTAATTTCAACCGATAATAAAGAATTTGCTTCAATAGCTGAAATTAAAATTGATAATGAAAAAGAAACCGATTTAAAAATTATGGATATAAAAAAAATAGAGATAGTTTATGATTCGCTTCCTGTTCGCTATCTTAGGATTAAAGCCACAAGTAGCGGCGTTTGTCCGCAATGGCATTATGCATCAGGCAAAAAATCATGGATTTTTATTGATGAAATTATTTTAAAATAAAAAACGAAATATTAAACCCTTAAAAGTTTGATTTCACGTAATTTAGTATTTCTTTTTCTGATTCTGTCATTTTCTCGTCAGCCATAGCAGCTTTTTCCATTAACCGTATAATTTTTGGATGCTTTTTAGAATCATCAGGCATGCGCAATACTAATTTTTTGTTTTTTGCCAATTCAATTGCAGAGTTAATTTTTGAAGGATTATATTTTAATTTTTTAGCTAATTCTTTTGCAAATAATTCTTCTTCGTACGAAAAATCACCATCACTGGCCATAATAATCAAAGTATTGTTAAAAGCATAGTCTCTTACATCAAGCAAGTCATCCGCTTTGTCAATATTAAACGACAAAATGTTATCAGATGCATTATTGCTTATGCGTTCTTTATATTTGCCAAGAGTATAAACATTTTCAACAACCCATTCAAAATCGGGGCTGTTTAATTCGGAATCGCAATAAGGGCATTTTATATCGGTAGAATCGGACAAGGTTCCGCCGCAATTAGGGCACTGGTGTGTATATAACATTCCCTTTGGTGGCTTAGCCCCTTTTTTCCGGCATAAAACAATTACAAATGATGATGTTCTTACAACCGGGTCTTTAATACTGTCTATTTCTTCAGGATTATCCTGCTTCATTTGAATTCTTTGATAGCTCTTTCTTACATAAAAGCCCAAATAATCAAAGTCAGATTCGTCCCATGCTGAAATCAGACTTACATCATTCAAATATAAACGATTATACAGTATTGCAGGTGATGACTTTACACTCTCCTCAAAATCATCATAAGCTTCTTTTTGCATGAAACGGCGAACCAATAAGGGGTTGCGCAATGCTTCGGCAATGGAGTATTGCAAAAACGCATTACTGGCTTTGTCTTCCAGTTTTTGAACACTAAAGAATGGATCTACTGCATGAATATTTGCTATTTTTTGATGCAGGTTTGCCTGTTTATGTGCTCTGGCCGTGCTATAAGTATAATCATCGGCTTGGGTTATTTCACTTAAAACCCAATCAAAATCACCACTGTTTATGGTAGCTTTACAATAAGGGCAAATTGCAACTTCACCTTCCAATTCCGGAATGGCAGCCCCACATTGAGGGCAATTCGGATTTTCATAAATATCATAGCTTGTAAAGCCAGATTTTTTTATAAAAGACCAATATTCAACAAAAGATTCTGAAACGTTTTGATTTAATTGAGGCATTTTTTCGCATATAAATTTATCATTCATACTGGAGTGCAGTGCAACATCAATTACATCGTACTGTCCGTCGGATTTATAATCTATTATTGTGATAGAATGTAGTTTAATGTTAGACAGTTCGTTGCGTTGTTTCAGTTTTTTCATCATTATAAATTGTACATTAAAACGCTGATATACTCCGTCGCTGATAAACTTACGTATTTTGCCGGTGTTTTGGCTCATCCATGCATACTGGATGTTGAAAAAAGCAATATCTACCTTTCTTTTAAAATATTCATCAATAAAATCGGGATTCTTTTCTTTGAAATTTAAATAGCTATTATTACTCTTTAAATTTTGAACAGAGGGAATTTTATTTAAAACCGAATTTTGTTTTAGTTTTTTATTAAAAATAATAATTATAAAAATTAATATTAAAACCGAAATAATATTATATGGAAAAGGTAATGATAAAAGCAGATAAAATATTAATTCCACCAGACCTCCTCCGTCGCCACCTCCCGAATCAGAACCCCCTCCACCCCCTGCTCTGGCAAGTAATTCTATAGAAATAAAAAAGAAAACTAATAAAACTGCAAATTTTAATAAATGTTTATATTTATTCACCTTCATATTAGCAATATTCTGCGTAAATATATAAATAAAATATTTTAATCAATTATGTTTATAAATTTATATTCTTTCAATTAAAATCCTACTTTTGCGCGTTATTTTAAAATAGTCTTTATGGAAAACATCAAACAAGCTAATCCGGCCGTTGTGGGCCTGGCAGGATTTGGACTTACAACACTTTTACTTCAGTTTCATAATATCGGCATTATGGGTTTGGGACCCGTTCTGGCAATGGGTATTATATTTGGTGGTTTTGCACAAATGGTGGCAGGGTTTGGAGAACAAAAATTAGGAAATAATTTCGGCTTCAGTGCTTTTGTTTCATACGGTGCTTTTTGGATAGGCTTAGGAATAATATGGTTATTAAATATTTACGATATTTATGCTTGTTCTGCAACTGATGTTGGTTATTATCTTGTTGCATGGACTCTTTATACACTCATAATGACAATAGCTTCAGCTTATGTTCACCGAGCCATGTTTATTACTTTTTTATTGCTTCTTATCGGATTTATATTACTCGATTTAGGACATTTTGGTATGCCTGAAATGAATAAAATAGCAGGATATGAACTAATTGTTTGTTCTTTAAGTGCATGGTACATGATGGCTGGTATCATTTTGAACGACTTGTCGGGAAAAACAATTTTGAAAATGGGCTCGCCTATTTGCAAAAAGAATAAATAATTATTTGTTATTCGACATTTTCAGGATAAAAAAATCCTGATAATTTTTCACTTAATACTTTAATGCGGCAAATAACAAGATTTGTCCACGAATCTTTTTCAACGTTTTTAATTGAATCGCTTTTGCGTTTTTCTACTATATCTGCACGTTGCCAATGAACAATTATTTCATTTTTAAACGTATTTCGCTCTTTGCTTAATTTGTTTCTGTATGCACTGTATATTTTCATAGCTAAATTTTTTATAAAGATATTATGGTTAAAGTACTGAAAACAAATATATTAAGCAATTTTAATGCTTAATAAGGAAATTAACAAGCTTAATTTATGCTTAATTTTATTTGCATTTATGAAACAAAACGCTTAATTTTGGCGTTTAAATTAATATGAAATTCAGTTTTTCTAAAGGAACTTTGCCAATTATTCTGGAGCAGCTCTGGGGTTTATATCCAACTGCTACCAGATATGTTGCTTTGGAAATTAAGGATTCATCATCGCTTAGTTTGTTTATATACAACTGCACTACACAGGAAATTTCTCAAAACAGTATAAGCATTGATACTTCTGATATCATTAAGCAATTTGATGTTAGAAATAACGGGTTTGTATGGAAAAACGAGCAAGACCTTCCGTTTTCGTTAACCCCAATTCAACAGCATAAAAATGTTGACATGTTTAGAGAGCTTGAACGCAATGTTTTGGTTATAAAGATTATTAATACTGATTGGGAGGGATATATACTTGTTTATTTTAGTAAAAATAAAAAGCATTTTGGATTTTTGGAATCCGAATCGAGCTTTACTCACGAAAACAGGGAAATAATCGGGCAAACAGCAGTTAATGCCATTAGCTTTTGTTTAAAAAAATCAAACCAGGATAATCAGTTGCTCGAAACCATTCAGAAAAGCATAAATGCTTTATCGGGAAACAGAAAAATGGAAGACCGTGGCAATCAAAGTCAGGTTAAGCTACTGGAAAACATGATATTGGAAATGGCTGTGGAATATTTACAAAATATTGGAAAAGAGCAAAAAATATCGTTTATCCTTAGTCCTGATGCAAGAGAAAAAATTCAACGGTTCAGAGGAAGCCCCTCAAATTTGCGCATTATGCTTAATCAGGCCTGTATTTTAGCTGCAAACCTTAATTCAATTGACACTGTGGTTATTGAATCCTGGCATTTGATATCAAATATTGCTGAACAGGATGAATCACTTGAGGCCCCTACTCCCACTATACAACATCGTCATTTGAAAATATACCAGTGGCTTGACAAAATCGAAGACGCTGTAAATTCGGTAATTATGAGTCACGAAAATCCAACCGGAGCGCTTGTTGGCAAAGCCATGCAACCTTCGGTATCTGCACCGGCAATCAGCGATATGCTGAACAAGCAAAAACAAAAAATTATAATACTGCTTAATGAATTTCCTACGCGCTGGCCACAAACACGAAATCATTTTAAACCGGTGCAAAATCTATTAATTAAAAAGAATTTCGACGAAACTAAAAGTGCTTAAGTAAATAAAAAAGCACTTAAACCAATAATTGATATAGCATTTATATTACAAAGTAAATCAACTTGTTACGGCTCAATAAAGTCAAATATAACAAGTTGCTTGGGGTTCTTTTGTTCTTTCTTTTCAAATCCTTTGAACCCGGCTAAATTAACATCAATTACCTTGCGCAAATACATATTGGGCGACATGTTTTTAGATGCGCAAAACTCGGCAAATTTATCTGCCTTTCTTGTTGAAATACCTAATTTAATGGTACGGTATCTTTTTTTCTTTCTGGCCAAAACGAAATTTTTTGGCAAATGTATATATTTTTATGCTTGCGCACTTGCTTAATTGTTGCCAAAAATCAACAAATTCGCATTAGTTTTTAACATATTTAATGCTATTCTTTTATAAAAACGTAATCTACCGTTGCACTACGTTTTAGCATCGCACTAATGCATTCTTCTATTATACCTATGGGTAACAATATAACCGACAAAAGCATTAAAAATAAAAACAATAAAATATTTAATGGGTTTCTGAGTTTTCTTTTGCTTTTGAGCATATTGAAAAGCACGTCTCGTTTTCCGGTAATTAAATTCAAAGTACTGAGTATAAACCCGGAGATGTTTTGTATTGGATTGAAATAAACAGTTTTAACATGTCGGAATTTATGATTTGCCATTAAGGTCATTAATTGCAGTTTATCAACAAAATGAAGATGAAATTCCGGATCCAGATGTAGCCAATATCTGCCAAATATTTTATACTGAATGGAATTTATATTTGGTATTGCAAGATAAAAAAACCCTTTTTGCTTTAGTAATGAATTAACCTTAGACAATGTGTTTAAAGGAAATGGAATGTGTTCAAACGAATGTATCATTGATATTGTGTCGAAACTATTATCAATTAAGAGCGCTTTTTCAAATGAATTTGAAAAAACTGTAATATGCCCATATTGTTTAGCACGGTTAGCTGCAACGTTATCCATTTCGACACCGCTAACCTTTGCCCCTGAAATTTTATAAACTTTATGCACCAATGCCCCATTTCCGCATCCAATATCGAGAACTGAGGATTCTTTAGAAATGTTTTTGGCTATATAAGCTGCCCGTCTCGACCTTTCTATATTTAAAAACCAAACTACTGGTTTAAACCAAAACTTTTCCGATTTACTGTCGCCATAATAACTTTTTTCATAATTATATTCTTTTATTATGTTACAGTCCCATCTGAAAAGAGAACGACATTTCTTACATTTATAAAAAGTAAAACCGGATGCAGTGAATTTTACATCCGGCTGTTCATGCTGGCAAAAAGGGCAATGTGAGTCAGCACCAAAGTTGCCCGAATTTATAAATCCCATGTTTGCCTAATTATTCCCTATTCTTGTTTAGCTTCTTCGCTGTTGTTAAACAAATCAACTTGTTCGGTTGATGTTTTTTTTGTTTTTGGTTTTGTTGTAGCTTTTTTTTCTTCCGTTACTTTAGCGCTGGATTTTTTGGCTTTTGTATCTTTTTCAACATTTTTATTTTCGGTAACTACTGAAGATGTTGAAGATTTTTTTTGGCGAACTTTTCCGAAAGTTCCACGGTGAATTTTACCGCGTTTTGTTTTCATGTCTCCTTTTCCCATATTTCTATTTTTTTAGCAAACCTACATTTTTATTTTTTAATTCACAAATATTTATTTTCAATTTAAAATATTTTAACATTGGTAATTTATGGCATATAGTTAACTAAATCAGCTGATTAGCAAAAAAATATTTACATGTGATTTTATTAAGAAAACATTTTGCTTACCATATGTCATTACAAAGATTTATTTTCGGGAAATTACTTAATTTTATATTTGTTAGTTTTCTGATTATCAAAACAAAATAAAATGCTAAAAAACCTTGTTGTAATTATAGTTGCGTTTTTACTGACGTTAAATGTTAATGCCGGTAATGTTCTACAAAATAATAAATATGTAAAGCAAATTAAAGAAAAATATGATTTGGAATTATTTGCAGGTAAATATTCAGGAGGCAGCTATGCAAAACGCTGGGCAAAATGGAATTATCTTTCAGATAGGGATTCGGCTGCATTTAATGAGTTTATGATTGTTTTTGCAAAGGAATGGAATAAATATCCTGTTTCATGGATAATTATAAATAATCTGAAAAAAATCGTTTTTGTGAAAAAATTAAGCGTAACGGGTCAGTATCGTTTTGCCATGCCTGATCCTTATGATGAAGCATTATATTACGACATTGAATATTTGATATATGGCTATGAATATGTTACCGAAAGCATACACCATGAATTCTGGCACATGATTGAAGAACAGCATTTTGGTACAATGTATTATAGAAGCAATGAATGGCAGTCATTTAACAATAGTGATTTTAGTTATGGAGATGGTGGCAGCCTTGCATATACTGATGGAAAATATGTTAGTGGTGAACATACCGTAGATGGATTTGTATCAAATTATGCCATGTACGGCGAAGAAGAAGACAGGGCCGAATTATATTCATGGCTGTTTACGTCAAGAACCTGGCAACTGTTGAATGGGTGGATTGAAAATGACGAAATACTCAAAAACAAGTTTGACTGGATGCTGAATTTTATAGAATCGAAGGTGCCCGAAATGAATATTGATTATTTTTTTACAATTAATAAAACCGATTAAAAAATATAATTGTACAATATATTAAGCTTTCTGGTTTATTTAATAATTATTATCATACCTATATAATTTTCATAATCTTTCGCTTTTGTAATATTCTGATATTGTGCTATTTATATTTGTTTTAATCTTAATAATGTTTAAAGAAATGTTATAATGTTTGAGCATATATTTATCATAAAAGTTTATTTAGAGTTGCATTAAATATTATTTTTGTTTCAAATTTCAATAAGTATTATGAAAAAATCTTTATTATTTGTTTTTATTGCGCTCATTACGGGCTTATCTTTTGCACAGGAAAAAAAACTAAACTTTTCGCTTAGTGGCTTTGTTAAAACCGATGCTTTTTACGATACCCGTCAATGTTCTGCTGCCAATGGCCTACGCGAAGGGCATTTTTATCTTTTTCCCGATAATGTGTTGTACGATGTTGACTCCAACGATTTAAATGCTAATCCTTCATTTAATATTTTAAGCATTCAAACTCGTTTAACCGGCAATATTACCGGCCCCGATGCTTTTGGCGCAAAAACATCAGGTTTGGTAGAATCGGAGTTTTATGGTACAAGCGATGCAGACATTAGCGGTTTGCGTTTACGTCATGCTTATGTGAAACTGAACTGGGAAAAGACCGAATTGCTTGTTGGTCAAACATGGCATCCTATGTTCCCGGTTGAGGCTTTTGCCCAAACATTAAGCGTAAATACCGGCGCTCCATTTATGCCTTTTAGCAGAAACAATCAAATCAGATTTGCTCTTAAAAGCGGTGTGTTTACTACTTATTTAACAGCATGGATGCAGCGCGACATCAGTAGTTTAGGTCCTGACGGAGCAAGCACAAAATACATGAGAAACAGCGGACTACCGGGCATCAATTTAAAAACTGTTGCAACAATTAATGATAATATTCAATTTGGATTAGGAGCTGACTATAAAACATTAAGACCTGAATTAAAAACTTCAGCAAATTATGCCACCGATGAAACTATTAGTAGTTTTTCGGGATTTGGATGGCTAAAAATCAAAACTGCGAAAATTACAACCAGTTTAATGGCCACTTACGCACAAAATGGAACCGACATGCTCATGCTTGGTGGATATGCTGTTTCTCAGATAACCGATGCCGTGCGAAACTATAAAACTTATACAAATTTATCTACTGCGGCTGGTTATTTAGATTTCGGTACAAATGGTCCAAAATGGAAATACGGTATTCTATGTGCTTTTAGCAAAAATTTAGGTGCTGACGAAAATATCAGTACAGGTACTTTTTATGCTAGAGGAAGTAATATAGACATGTTATACAGAGTTTCACCTAGAGTATCATATACAATTGATAAACTGACTTTTGGAGCCGAATTGGAATACACTGTGGCTGCTTATGGCACTGTTCAGACAAATGGAAAAGTTACAAACACATCCGATGTCGCCAACATTCGCGCTTTATTAGCTGCGATTTATAAGTTTTAATTAGTTAAAACTATACTAATATGCAATTAAATATTACAAAAAGATATTTAATTGCATATTTTATTTTATGAACATTGCTTAATTAGCGTAATAAACTTATCTGCCAGTAAATCGGCCTCGGATTGAGTCGGGCTTTCGGTGTAGATACGAATTATTGGTTCTGTATTCGATTTGCGGAGATGCACCCATTCATTGCCAAAATCCAGCTTCAGGCCGTCTGTTTTATTGATTTCTTTGCACGCTGATTTCATTTGCGATTCAATATTGCTTAATATTTCATCAATATTGGTATGAACAGTTAAATCAACACGCTTTTTCGACATATAATATGCAGGATATGAAGTCTTTAGTTGAGTCAATGTATTTTTGCGTTCCGCCATTAATGATAAAATCAGAGCAATTCCAACCAAAGCATCTCTGCCATAATGCAAATCAGGATAAATAACTCCGCCATTGCCTTCGCCACCAATTATGGCATTTGTTTCCTTCATTTTGTTTACAACATTTACTTCCCCTACTGCTGCAGCAAAGTATTTTCCGCCATATTTATCTGTTATATCGCGTAAGGCTTGAGTAGAACTTAAGTTTGAAACGGTATTCCCCGTTTTATGCGACAGAACATAATCGGCAGCAGCAACCAATGTGTATTCTTCGCCAAACATTTGCCCATCTTCGCAAACTAATGCCAGACGGTCAACATCGGGGTCAACGGAAACACCCATGTCGGCTTTAAAATCAACAACAGCTTTTGACAATTCTGTTAAATGCGATGGAAGCGGTTCGGGATTATGGGCAAATTTGCCATTACATTCGCCATTTAAAATTTTATATCTTACTCCCAAAGCATCAAAAAGCAGTGGCAAAATATGGCTGCCGGTAGAATTAATTACATCTGCCACTATCATAAAATTGGCTGCAGCAATGGCATTGCGATTAACTATAGGCATGGCAACAACGGCGTCAACATGCTTTTGCATAAAACCAGCGTCTGACACTTTAATACCGAACTCACTCTCTTTTGCCAGTTCAAAATCTTCAGACTCAACCATTTCAAGCAATTTCTGCCCGGTTTCAGGAGAAATAAACTCGCCTTTTTCATTAAAAAATTTCAAGGCGTTCCAATTTGCAGGATTGTGACTGGCTGTTAGTATAATACCGCCATCAGCTTTTGATAGTATCACTGCCATTTCAATGGTTGGCGTTGTGGAATAACCATTTTTAACAACATTAATTCCTGCTGATAATAATGTGGAAACCACTAAATCCTCCAGCACTTCACCGGAAATTCTGCCGTCTCTGCCAACAATAACATTTATTTGGTTTGATTCCCTGTTTCGTTTAAGCCATGTGGCAAAGGCCAAACAATATTTAACCACAAGAATTGGGTCCAGACCTTCTCCAATTTTGTCGCCCATGGTTCCCCTTATTCCTGAAATGCTTTTTATAATTGCCATAAGTAATATTTAAAAATCAAATTAATATTCAAACAATTACACTTTGTTGCCAAAATGTTTGGAACAATAAAAATAAAATAAAAGAATTATATATACATATTTCCCCACCCCCAAAAATATGTAAAATATTACTTGGCTTTTCCCTGCCCTGCAACTTTGTCCATTGCAGCTTTAAGGGTTTCTTCGTCAGCCAAAAATTTTGATGAAACAACTTTTAGGTCATCATCAAGTGTATATACCAAAGGTATTCCGGTAGGTATGTTATATTTTAAAATGGCTTCATCACTCATGCCTTCAAGATACTTTACTACACCCCGCAAACTGTTTCCGTGAGCGGCTATTATTACACGCTTACCACTTTTTATTGCAGGTGCTATTTCGTTTTCCCATAGAGGAATTACCCTGTCCACGGTATCTTTCAGGCATTCGCCGCGCATATAAATTAAATTATCAACATCGCTATAGCGGGCTTCGTCAAGCATTGGCTTAACTTCGTCTTCTTCAAGTAATGGCGGACGTACGTCATAGGCACGGCGCCATAAAAGTACCTGTTCCTCACCATATTTTGCAGCCATTTCAGATTTATTCAAACCTTGCAATGTGCCGTAATGCTTTTCGTTTAATCTCCATGAATGCTTAACCGGCAACCACATACGGTCCATTTCTTCCAATGCCAGCCACAATGTTTTTATTGCCCTGCGTAAAACTGATGTAAATGCGATATCAAATTCATAACCATTTTCTTTCAATGCTTTGCCGGCCGAACGGGCTTCGCTTATTCCTTTTTCGCTTAAATTAACATCGGTCCATCCTGTAAAACGATTCTGGCTGTTGTATTCACTTTCTCCGTGTCTTAATAAAACTAAAGTCTTCATGTTTATTGATTTTATGCAAATATAGGAATTTTAGCCAAATCCACAAGTTGAAATAGACATAGCAGTGCCGGTCAAGCTTGAAAATTAAATACTTTCATTTCGATAGATAGATATAAAAAACTCAAAAAACATCATCCTTTATAATATCAAAAATATTGTCTATCATCAAGCCGCTGGCATAACCAATTGTGTCTATTTTTATAATAACATGATTATTAATTGAGAAAATAGAAAATTATGTAATGAACAAAGTCTTGTCAAAAAAATACAATATCCTTTAAAACTATGAACTGTAGTGTGATAATACCAAAAATATTTATGTGCTGTCGAATAAAAAAATCGGATAAACTGTTTTTACAAAAATATAAGACAACTCAAAATTAATCATGTACCAAAGTCATCGAATACTTGCCATTGTCTTAGAACAAAATTTATCATTTTTATCGTTTTTAAAAATTAATTGTAGCCATTTGACATATTATTTTTATCTTTGCAGCGTGTTGAAAGACATAAACTGATTATCATTGTTGTATTAATAGTGCTGTAGGTTATGTGTCTTTCAATGAAAAACACACTTTTATCAGTAAAAACAAATAATGAACATTTACATTTCAAATCTAAGTTATCGTCTGAAAGATGAAGACTTAAAATCAGTTTTCGAAGAGTATGGCGAAGTTACTTCTGCCAAAATAATCATGGATCGCGAAACCGGCCGTTCAAAAGGATTCGGTTTTGTAGAAATGCCTGATAATGAAGCGGCAGCCAAAGCCATCAAAGAACTTAACGAAGCCACTTATGACGGCAAAGTGATTTCTGTTAACGAAGCACGTCCGCGCGAAGATCGTCCGAAAGGCAATTTCGGTGGCAACCGCGGTGGTGGCTATAGCGGCGGAAACCGTGGCGGTGGGCGCGGTGGATACAACTCCGACAGCAAACCAAAACGCTGGTAATATTTAAAAAAAAGAATACTGCAAAATCACAATCCGAAAGGGTTGTGATTTTTTTGCTTTAAATTTTAAAATTTATAACTGATAATTTTTATTGTAAAATTGGCTAAAAGACTTTCGCTAATTCCGATTTTGGGATTATTTTTACGTCTTGTGCTAAGATTTACACAAGTCCTGATGCTTACACTCTAGCTCATAAACAAAAAATCATTGCCATCATTCCACCTACTGTTTCGATTGCTGCAAGTAAAAAAAATGATGCGGAATCAATGAAAGAACAACAAAAAAGCAGAATCAATTAATTTTCAAAAAGAAATGTATTCTTGGATGCTGAAACGTAAAATGCAAGGGAAATTTTCACAGGAAATTCAAGAGATTGAAACCACCAATGCTATTCTTAAAAAGGCTGGTTATCCAGAAACTCCTCTCACATCAGCTGAAATTTGTGAGCTTTTAAAAGTTGATGGTATTATGACTTCGAATTTTTCTTTGTCTAAGCCAATGTCCGATGGAGCCGCTGTTGCAATGGTTATATTAGTGGGGACATATGGATCAACCAATGAAGTAACTGTTTCACTTAGCATTAGTGATTGCAGTGAGAAAAAACTAATTTGGAATTATAATCATAAGTTCTCAGGAAGTATTGGAAGTAGCCCTGCTAATCTTGTAGATGGTCTTATGCGCAATGCAAGTAAAAAAATGCCATATACAAACTAATGTTGAACATCACAAAACATGCAAGATTTGCTGTGTTTTAAACTAAATTGAAAAGAAGCTTTTTGCTTCTCTTTTCTTTCAACCCTTCGAATGGTTATGTCCCTTCGGAGGGTTTGTTTTTATCCAATAACACAAATTCTCTTTAGCTTTTTCCGGCTGCAGTATCTGAACTGATTTTACGCTCAATTTAATAATTCTATCCAGCTTAAAGTTGCTTAGAGTGTAAATTGCATTCTCTTCGGTACATGAGGTCAAATATATAATTTCCCGCCTTAAAATAAGTAGCAAAAAAATATTTGAATTGTAAATTTTATTACTGTAAATAATCAACACTGCTGCAACTCTTTAGTTATCTCGTTTGCTAGCCAACATAAGTTGTTTATCAAGTACTCTTTAATGAAACAATGAAAACATTTCAAATATTTATTAAACACACAAAAACAAACTGTGAAATGTATTTATTTATTATGAAAATTCAATGATTCAATATAATAATTATTCTCTTTATCTTTTGAAGTTAAAGCATCAGCAACCACTTCAGCTATATCCATCATTTTTCCATCAGCATGCTTTGCCATTGTTTTTTTACACAAAGGACATGCGGTAACTATTAAATCGGGATTGTTTGCATTAAGCTGATTTACGGCATCTGCAGCAATCAGTTCACGTTTGGCTCCCTGAACTTTTAAATTGGACATACTGCCGCCACAGCACAATGCTTTTTCTTTTTCCTGTTCTATGGGAATCAGTTTTCCTATTTTGCTTAAAACCAATCTTGCATTTTCGTATTCTCCGCAACCCCGTCCTAATTCACAGGGGTCGTGGTAAGTAATGGAAATATTCTGCCCCGAAATATTCAAACGCTTGTTTTCTATCAGAATTTTAATTAGTTCTGTATGATGAACAACATGCATTTTTAATTTATAATCATCAACAAAAGTCTTGTAGCAGATTGGACAACTTGTAACTAAAATCATGGAATCTTTGGATTCAATAAGTTTGGTTAACTTGTTTTTAAGTTCCGCAGCAGCGTTTGTTAATCCCGATTGCATCAAAGGACGTCCGCAACATATACTCCCATCTCTGTCAATAAAATCATAAGTTATTCCGGCATTATCGAAAATAATTTCCATTGCTTTAGGAATAGATGGCGTTAAATGCGACATACAGCCGGCAAAATACAAGACATTTGTTACTTCTGTTTTATCATGTTTTACATAATCAGGTAAATAATCATAATGAAACCCAACTGTTTCATTTGCCAATTTACGCGTTATGCTCCGCATATTTGTAACGTCAATTTTCACCGGACAATAAGTATTGCAACGCCCACACAATAAGCAATTATATGCTCTGTCATCAAAAGGCAGGTTATATCTTATACTCTGAATATAGTATGCAGGTTGCACATTATTTATTCCCGCTGCCGAACTTAGTTGGCACTTGTCAATACATATTCCGCAACGACTACAAGAATTAATTTCAAAACGGGTATATCCCTTTAAATTTTTTGCAGGTTCAACACCAAGATTTCTAAAAGTGATTAGGAATATTTCAGTGAGAATGTGCATGTAGCGCGAAAATGGCAATGAAACAAAAAACGCACCCAGAACTATGGAATAAAACCACCACATTGAATATTCCAAATCTATTATTTCATTTAGCGATAAAAATGAACTAATGAGATTACCAATTGGTTGGGTCATAAATCCGCCATTACCATAATGTGCTGCATTAAGCGACTCAGCCAGTAATCTTGCAGGAAATATTAACCAAAGCGAGTATAAAGCAAAGCGGTCCGGAAGCATCAATTTGGTTGTCTTTTTCATTCCAAACAGCCTGGAATAAAAGCGTTTAACAACTGCAAGAAAAACTGAAATCAATAATATCATTAAAAGGAAATCCATTGTAAAAACAAAAAATTTCCCGTATTCAATTCCGTGTTTGTTTGGCTCAAAATAATTGAAAAATATTGGGTCCCATGGCATATTAAAAACATCTTTATGCCCGTATTTTGACTCGATAGTACCTATTACTATAAGTAAAAACCACCCTGTAGCCAAACTGGCGTGCATATACCCAAGCATTCGGTTTATTTTGAATATACGCCTGTGCAGCAAGCCTTCCATTACAGCTTCCTTGAAAGCCCTGAATGAACGGACAGTAAAAATATTTCGAAGCATGATCCTGCGGTCGGAAACCGGAATGGTTTCCATCCATACAATATATTTCCATATCAGTATTGCTCCCATAAAAAGCAAACCGAGAAAAAATGGCAGCACAAAAGGATCAAAGTTCATTTTCATCGAAATGCTTTTTTAAATGAAACAATACATGTCGGGTATTTACATTTCGCGGGCATACCAAAATACATTTGCCACACAACATACATTTTGATATATCTTCTTTTACATCCTTAATCATTCCCCGCCTTAAATCAATTGATATTTTACGAAAACTGAAAGAGGTAAATTGCCCTGCCGAACAGGTTGCAGCACAAGACCCACAAAAAATACACAATTTAAGGCTGGGCTCAATACTGCATATTTTGCGATAAAGAGAGTCATCGGCCTTATCCAGGTCTATTTGTGCAGATTTGTTGATTTTAAATCCAAATTCAGGGCTCATTGTCTTTTTTGTTTCATATAATTTTGTAAAAATATTATGGATATTGCATATAAATCAGCAACTATCGTTTTTCTGTTTCCCATGCATTTAAGTATCCTGCCACGCGCATGGCAGTACTTCTGGCATCCAAAATTGTGTTTGTTAAAGTTCTTGGGGCCGAACAAGTTCCTGCCAAAAATACGCCAGGCACATTTGTTAATCCCGTTCCCGTATGCTCGTCGCTATATTCTAAAAAACGATTAGGATTAAACGATACCCCGAATAAATTTCCCATTTTGGTTGTGCCCTGAGAGGGAACAAAACCAACCAGCAAAACCAATAAATCAACTGACATTTTCAATGGACGTCCGCTTAATGTATCCTCAACCTTAACAATTACGCTGCCATCAAGCGACTCTGCTGCTTCGGACAATCTTCCGCGAATAAATTGTACGCCATGTTCCTCCTGAGCTTTTTTATATAGTTCTTCATATTGCATCCCAAACATTCTCAGGTCCATATAAAAGCAATAAATTTCGGAATCAGGATTCGCTTCATGAATTTCTATGGCTTGTTTAACTCCCGTTACGCAACAAACTTTTGAGCAATAAATATTTCCTGCCTTTTCATCGCGTGAACCAACGCAATGTACTATTCCAACGCGTTTAACCGGTTTTCCATCAGCACGGACTATTTTTTTGTTTTGTCTGAAAAGTAATTCCAAATCTTTGCTTGTAATAACGTTGTCGTATATACCATATCCATATTCTTCTTTTTTTGTAGCATCAAAAATTTCAAATCCCGTTGCAATAACAACAGCATCGGCTTGAATTTTATTATTATTTGTTGCAATGATAAATTTATTATCAATTTGTTCAACGTTTTCTATTTCGGTGTTTAACAATAAATTTATATTGGAAAACTTATTTCCTTTCCGTAAAAACTCTTTTACTTCGTCTCCCTTTCTCATGCTTGGAAACAAACGATCCCAATGATTTAATTTTCCGCCAACCTGATTTTCTTTTTCAATTAAATCAACATCAAAGCCAAAATTGGCTAGATAAGTGGAAGTTTCCATTCCGGCCGGACCTGCACCTATAACAACAACTTTTTTCGACATTAAGGAGTAATTTAATATTATTGTAAAATTAGCTTAACAAGTTATTTTTAGATTAGTGGGATTTTCGGGCTTACCTAAGTTTGTTCCATCTAAAGCTTTATACTTACCACTTTTGTCATATTCATATCCAAGTTTATCAAGTAAAGGTTCGATAGATACTTGATGCATTTGCAATCCAAGTTCCCAAGGGTCATATCCCAATACTATCCCTGCCAATTCCTCATAAGTTAACACCGGTATTCCCAGCCCGTTTTCGCCATAAGTTTTACCTTCGGTTTCAGCTATGAAATATTGCCAACGGTCTAAAAACATAGGGCATCCAGGGCAATTAGTCAAAATAAAATCCGGCTTAAACGGCTCCATGCTTTCAAATTTTTTATGTGAATTAGCAACAGAATACCCACGATTAGCCTTAACCACATATTGTCTGAAGCCAAATCCGCAGCAATGCCGCCTTTCGGGATAATCGACCACTTCCCCGCCCCAATCTTCAATCATGCCCGCAAGCACTTGCGGATATTCGGCTCCGCCAACTCCTTTGTGCGGGAACATCTTGGCATAATGACAGCCAATATGCTCAACGCCGCGCAGTGGCTTGCCTGTTTGTATATTTATCAGGGAATGTTTTCGTTTCTCAAAAATTTCTTTTCTGAATTTGAAAATGATATCGCTTGTATGAGCCAAGTCTTCGGGTATTTCAAAGGTGCGTCCGGTTGATTTGTATAAATTATCTCTTGTTTTCTCAAGCAAATGCGGATGCGATTCCCATGTTTCAAGAATTTCTGTGTATAAACCAAATGAGGTGATGCAACTGGCAGCATAATTTTTATATCCTTTTTCGCTCATTAACGAGAATTGACGAGCAACAACTGTCATAGTTGTTTCAAATGGCACAATATCGCAATGGTATCCAATACCGGTACAGCTGGTATGGCATTGCGAATCAAAAATGTCTTTTCCCAGCTCATTTCTCAAAATACGTAAAAATGCTGTTTCAGATCCCGGAAAAAAGTTTTGCCGGATACAACTACGTGCATACCAATACTTGTCGTCTGCAATATCTTTTTGATATTCTTTCCATATATGACGTTTACCTTCTACTTTCATTCGTTTTCCAGATTGTTACTATTATATGCAAATACGTGCTGAAAATATTCACATTCGTTTGTGTCGTCAAATTGTAAACCCATTTCGGCAGCCTTTTTACGTGAATATTCTTCTATAATGTCATATCGTTTTAAGCCGCCGGTAACTTCAAATATTTTTTTTAATTCATCTAAATCCTCTTTAGGGATAGTCCTAAGTGCTCCGGCAGAATTTTTTCTGTAATTTGCACCCACTTTATCAAGCACGGATGAATTATTATTGCGTATCCATTGCCAATTTGGTCCTTGTTCGGGAAATAATTCCAAATCTAAATGGTCGAACCAGACACAATAACCTGTGTCAAGAATACTGTGTCCTATCATTCTCTTTATTGCAAGTAATTGACGTCCTTTTTCGGATTCGGCAAAAAAGCCCGTTTCTTCGGATAAAGTTCTGAGTGCTATAATTATAAGACCCGGAGCATTTCCGCGTGGGCATCGCGTTTTACAACTCATACATTCTCCACATGCCCATATTGTATCACTTTTAAGAAGCTCTTCTATCTTCTTGTCATCCCGACTTGACACGATAATGGCAATTTCGCGTGGATCATATTTATAAAACATGGCTGCCGGACATATTGCTGTGCATGTGCCGCAATTAATACATGCGTTTAGGCCTTCTTGCATGTGAATGTCTGTCATCAAACGTTCATAGAGTGAGCCAATGTTCTCTCTCATGCCTTTCTATATTATTTTAGTCGACAAAGTAAAATAAAATTATTAACCTGACAAAATTAAAATGTGCATTGCGAAACAATATTCTTATAATTTTATTTTCAAATAAATAAATCACTATTTTTGCAAAAACATGGTTAATATTTATGGAATGTTTAGATAAAAAACTTTTGTTAAAAAATAGTTTTATTGCCGGCGGAATACTGGCGGCTTATTTCCTTTTAATTTATTTAAGTGGCTTGAATTATTTTTCGTTTGCATTTATAACTTTTATTATTGAAGCATCGGTTGTGTTATCTTTTATGTTTATAACAGTTTCAAAAATAAGAAAACAAACCGAAGAAAAAAAGATTAAATTAAAATCGGCAATATTCATTTCTATAATAGTTATGCTCATAGCGTTGTTTTGTTTTCAGATCATGAAGCTGTTGATTCTTTTTGTTGTTGATCCTGAATATAACAAGATATGTGTGAAAGAAGTATTTGTGCAAACAATGCAAGTAATTAAAGAATATCCTCAATACGCCAATAATATAGGTGATCCCGAAAATATTAAAAATTATTTGAAACTTGAGCAAAACCTAATTCCTTTTGCAATATTTTTTATCAAATCTCTTATTGTAGGTTCATTGGTTGGACTTGTTGCAAAAAGAAAAGAAAAACCCGAGGATAGTTTAACATTACAATAAATGGATATATCTTTTGTTATTCCTCTCCTGAACGAAGAAGAAAGTCTGCCTGAGCTTACCGAATGGATAAGCAGGGTTATGAAAGAAAACAATTTTTCTTTCGAAATATTATTTGTTGACGATGGCAGCACGGATCAGTCGTGGAAAGTTATCACCGAATTAAAAGAAAAGTTTGCTAATATTAAAGCCATACGCTTTAGCCGGAATTACGGAAAGTCAGCCGCATTGCAAGCCGCATTCGAAAAAGTTACCGGTGATGTTGTCATCACAATGGACGCTGATTTACAGGATAGCCCTGACGAAGTGCCGGAAATGTATAAAATGGTAAAAGAAAATGACTTCGACATAGTATCGGGGTGGAAGAAAAAACGTTACGACAATACTTTTACAAAAAATATTCCCAGCAAATTATATAATTGGACAACACGTGTTATAAGCGGTGTTAAGCTCCATGACATGAATTGCGGACTGAAAGCCTACAAACTGGATGTAGTTAAAAATATCGAAGTGTATGGCGATATGCACCGATATATTCCAGTTATAGCCAAATGGGCAGGATTTTTCAAAATTGGAGAAAAGGTTGTTCAGCATCGCAAGAGACAATACGGAAAAAGCAAATTCGGGATTAGCAGATTTATAAGAGGCCCTCTTGATTTGCTTACAATTATGTTTGTTAGTAAATTCAGCAAACGCCCAATGCACTTTTTTGGTTCAATAGGAACGGTTTTATTTTTGATTGGTTTTGCAATAGCAGGTTATCTGGCAGCTTTAAAGATTTTTTATTCTGTGTTCAAAATAGCCGATAAACCTATATTTTATTTAGCTTTGCTATGTATGATAATAGGTGCACAATTATTTATTGGTGGTTTTTTGGCCGAGATGATAGGGCGTGCCACGCCGGATAGAAATAAATATATAATAAGGGATTATATCAATTTGGATAAAAAAGATGATTGAAAACAGAATACGTGAATCCATAGCGGTAAAACAAGAAATATTGAATAATCCGCAAATAATTGAAAGTATCAGTTTATCTGCAAATGCCATTGCATCATGTTTTGAAAATGGTAATCGTTTGTGGTTGTGCGGAAATGGTGGCAGTGCAGCAGATGCCCAGCATATAGCCGCCGAATTAAGCGGACGTTTTTATTTGAACCGCCAGCCATTGCCGGCCGAAGCATTTTCTGTAAACACATCATATCTTACTGCCGTGGCCAACGATTTCGGCTTTGATGATGTTTTTAGCCGTTTGGCTCAGGCTCATTGTAGGCAGGGCGATATTTTAATCGGAATTTCTACTTCGGGCAATTCAGTTAATGTAATTAAAGCACTGGAGGTTGCAAAGGATTTTGGCGCTACTACAATAGCCCTAACGGGAAACGATGGCGGCAAGTTAAAAGACATTGCAAATTATTCTGTCGTTGTCCCCTCCTCTGATACACCACGCATTCAGGAAGCCCATATTTTAATTGGGCATATTATTTGCGAATATGTAGAAACTACCCTTTTTAAATAATTCAAATTAAATTCATTGCTATGAACAGTGTCATTAATAAAAAAGATATTCTTGGGCAATGGAAAATAAATAATTCGTGGACTTTGTTTCTTGACAGAGACGGTGTAATTAATCAAAGAAAAATTGGCGGATATATAACCGTTGTTGACGAATTTGAATTTTTAAACGGGGCTTTGCAGGCTTTGACTTTAGCTTCAAAAATTTTTGGTAAAATAATTGTTGTAACAAACCAACAAGGAATAGGCAAAGGTCTAATGACCGAAAGCCAACTTACGCAGATACATGATTATATGGTTAATAAAGTTACTGAATGCAACGGGCGAATTGATAAAATATATCATAGTCCTCACATGGCAGAAAGTAATCATCATTTGCGTAAACCTAATCCCGGAATGGCAATGAAAGCTGCAAAGGATTTTCCCGAAATAAGTTTTAAACGTTCTGTAATGCTTGGCGATAGTTTAAGCGATATGGAATTTGCCCAGTCTGTCGGCATGAAAGCTGTTTTTATAGGAAATCCTGAAGAAATGGGACTAATAAGTAGCTTGTTTGATTTGGATTATGCATCTTTTTTTGATTTCATAAAAGATTTGAACTCACTTGACGTTATTCAATAAATAAGTTTCAATATGAAATTTAAACTTGCCGTAATATTATTGTTGTTATTCAACTGTTTTGTTTCTTATGGACAAAACCCTGCCGATACTCTTAATAAACTTGATGCAAAAGGTCAAAAACACGGGTATTGGAAAAAGTATAATGGTGACACACTAAAATATGAAGGGCGTTTTGACCATGGCGTTCCGGTTGGGAAATTTGTATATTATTATGCCGACAGAAAAATTAAATCAATAAATATTTATTCCGATAACGGAAAACAATCCTATTCTACGATGTACTTCCCTGAAGGCTCCAAACTGTCAGAAGGTCTGTTTATTAACCAAAAACGCGAAGGGCTGTGGAAAACTTATGATGGCTACGATGCCGTAATATCCGAATGTGAATACAAAAATGGGCAGAAATGGGGCTTATCAAAACGATATTATCAAAATGGTAATATTTTGGAAGTGGCAAATTATATAAATGGCTGGATGGATGGTCAATACGCACAGTATTTTCCCGATAATGTTCCCAAAATTAAAGGCACTTATGTCAATACCAAGCGCAACGGTATATGGGTTTTTTATCATGGCAACGGAATAGTATATACTACAGGAAAATATGTTGATGGCTTAAGGCAAGGAGATTGGGTAACAAACGATGAAAACGGCAAAATCATTGTTCGCGAAACATTTAAAAATGGGAATGTTATCTCAAGAGAGGTTTTTCAAAAAGACAAAGACCCATTGGAACTTAATAATAAAGATTCGAAATTAGATATTGAAAACCGTGGCAAGTCTTCTACCGATAACGGTATAGGTAATTCAATATATGATAATTATTAGTTTTTTTATGAAACAACTAAGTCTTATAATTACAGGTGTTGTTCTTTGTGTGTTTTTATGCTTGTCTTGTAAAAAAGACAGCACTTTAACACCGCAAGATATGGGATATTCTTTTTTCCCATACAGAGCCGGTAGTTATATGATTTATAATGTGGATTCGACATATTACGACGATTTTCATCATAGCGTAAACAATCATAAATTTCTATTAAAGGAATTTTTTGAATCCTGGTTTACAGATGCTCAGGGGAGACCATGTTTGCGAATGGAACGATGGGTTAAAATGAGTGACAGCACTGATTGGTTTTTGCGTGATGTCTGGTATTCCTGTCTCACAAATTCATTTGCCGAACGTTTGGAAGAAAATGTAAGGATGACACGTTTGGTTTTCCCTGTTCGCACAGGCTATAAATGGGATGGCAACGCCTTTAATGAAAATAATGCCCAGATATACAAATACGACAAAGTTGACAAGCCGTATATTCTGAACTCTTCCTTATATGATTCTACTGTAAAGGTAAATCAAAAATTATCCTCAAATCTTGTTGAAGAAGACAATCAATACGAAATATATGCCCGCCATGTTGGTTTGATTTTCAAAAAGTATAAGAGTGTAAAAAAAGACTTTGTTACGGGTGATATTATTTCGGGTGTTGATTACACATGGGAATTAATTGATTATGGACATAATTAAAAATAAAATGCGACTGTTTTTTGTTTCTTCTCTTTTACTCTTGCTTGGAATGGTTTCTCAGGCACAAACTATGGGTGCTGTTTATCGGGTGGAATTTGCAAATAAAAACAACACCCCTTATTCTATAAGTAATCCCAATGAATTTTTAACTCAGCGTGCATTGGAACGCAGAGAAAAAATGAATATTGCCATAGATGAACGTGATATACCTATTGTACAGGCATATATAGATAGCTTAACTAATATTGGGGCTTCTGTCTTAAATAGGTCAAGATGGTTTAATTCTGCCACTGTACTATTAAGCGATACAAGTCTTGTTGCCACTATCAGGTCATTTTCTTTTGTAAGCAATGTGATTAAAACAAAGCCATATTTACAACAAAGGAAAATACGCCCTTTTAATAAAGGAACTCAATCTGTCGGCGGGAATGAATTTTATCATTCGGCCGAGAATTTAAAAATGCATCATGAACTGAATCGTTTGCAACATGATTATGGTATGGGTAAAAATCAGGCCAATATGATTGGTGTTGAATATTTACATGGCCTGGGATTTCAGGGACAAGGAATGGTTATTGCTATTCTTGATGCAGGTTTTTATCATGTAAATACCCTTTCGATGTTTGATAGTTTACGCCTGCAAAACAGATTGTTAGGATATAAGGATTTTGTTTTGCCGGGTAATAATCTTTTTGAAGAATCTACTCACGGCATGTCGGTAGCATCTACCATCGTTGGCAATATGCCGGGTAAACTTGTGGGAACGGCTCCAAAAGCAAGTGTTTGGCTGCTAAGATGCGAAGATGCTAATTCAGAGTATATTTTTGAGGAAGATAACTGGGTTGCTGCAGCCGAATTTGCCGATAGTGTTGGCGCCGATGTAATAAATTCTTCTCTTGGTTATACACGATTTGACGACCCTTCGCAAAATCACTCTTATTCTGACATGGATGGAAATACAACACGAATTACCCGCGGAGCCGATATTGCCGCGTCCAAAGGGATACTTGTGGTAAATAGTGCCGGCAACAGCGGTAATGAAAACTGGCACTATATTGGCGCTCCTGCTGATGCCGATAGCATTTTAACTATCGGAGCTGTTGACAAAAACGGCAAGATTGCATATTTTTCCTCATTTGGACCTTCCTACGACGGCAGGGTTAAGCCTACCATATGTGCTCAGGGAAAAGATGCAATTGTGTCTTCAATCAGCGATGGCGTATATCCAAGCAATGGTACTTCATTTAGCTCACCTATTATGGCCGGAGCGGCCACTTGTTTATGGCAGGCAAATAAAAATAAATCCAATATGGAAATAATTGATGCCCTTATTAAAAGTGGCAGCCAGTATTCGAATCCTGATTCTGTTTATGGTTACGGCATTCCTAATATGGCAGTTGCAAATATGATATTAAACGGAATTTTTCTGGATATGAATTTTTCTAAAAATAAAATATTTGCAAACCCTAATCCTTTTGAAGAAGATATAGATGTGGTAATTTATCTTTCTGATAATGTCAATGCCAATGCCGATTTGTCGTTGGTTGACAATAACGGAAAAGTTGTTTGGTCAAATAAAAATTTATCTTTAAAAATCGGATATAATTATTTACTTGTATCAGGTTTAGGTAAAATAAAATCGGGTATTTATTTCTTACGCATAAACTCTAATTCATGGTCTGAATCAGTTAAACTCTTAAAAAATTAGATATGAAAAAAATTGTTTTGTTTTTTGGCTCTTTGTTATTTTCTTTTGCTTTATTAGCTCAGGTAAAATACACTTCGCCATTGGGTAATTTTAAAATAAATTTCCCTAACAGCCCTGAATATACCAATTCAAATATTGATAGTGAAAGCGGCACTATTAAACTGCATATATTTACAAGTTCCGATGCAAGTAATGTATTTATGGTTGCCTGTGCAGATTACCCCGGAGCAAATCTAAGCAGTGAGGAATCCCGTAATACTTTTATTAATAATGCAGCCAGTGGCTTTTTTGGGGAAATGAATATGTCTTATGATGAAATTAAAGGTGTGAAGTATGGTAAATTTAAGGGTAAAGAATTTTCGGGAGTAAGTTCGGACTATGTTGTTTTGTACCGATTGATAGTTGCAAATAATACGGTTTTTCAAGTGGCTATAATGACAACGGGAACGGTAATTAATAAAAAAGTTGCCGATTCGTTTTTTAAATCGTTTAAAATAACAATTAAATAATATTTGGTTTTTTTAACCCGGTTTAAAATAAGTTTGGTTTAACATATTCATAACGTAAACTAAATTTTGAGTTGAAATTTAATTATTTCATAAAGTATATTAACAATTAGCGTTTGTTTAACTTGCTTGATTAATTATGGGAATAACTTTGATTGCCGATAGTGGCTCAACAAAAACTGCATGGCGTGGATTTGCAGGGAAGGAGATTTTTTTCGAAATTGAAACAGGCGGGCTTAATCCCGTTTATCTTAGCGAAGAATCCATTTGCGACGAAATAGAAAAGAATCTTAAGCCATTTATTAATTTTTCAAATATTGAACGTTTGTATTTTTATGGCGCCGGCTGTCATTCCGACCAGATGCAAATGAAGCTACAAAATGCCCTTAGCCTTTTCTTTTCAGATTCAATACTTCATATACAAAGTGATATGGAAGGTGCGGCAATAGGCCTTTTTGGGAATATCCCCGGAATTGCCTGTATTTTGGGAACGGGAAGCAATTCATGTTACTGGAACGGAAGCCAAATTGATTACAGTATAGCAGCCCTTGGTTACATTATTGGGGATGAAGGAAGCGGTGCCTGGATGGGTAAGCGTATTGCTGCCGATTATTTACGGGGCGTTATACCTCCCGATATTGCTGCAATCTTAGAAATTGATTATCCGCGTGATTTAAGCTTTTTCTTAAAGCATATTTATCAAAACGAATTTGCAGGAAGATTTTTGGCATCATTAACGGGAAAAATAAATCATTTGAAGGAACATCCTTATATTGTTAATCTTGAAACCAATGCCTTGGAGGCTTATTTCAATCATCATATTTCTTTATACGGCAAAAAAGATGCTCCTTTAGGTTTTGTCGGCTCTATTGCATTGAGCATGAAAGATTCGATATTGCGTTTTTGCAGGGAAAAGGGTTATATTGTAACTTCGGTTGTTTCTAATCCATTAGACGGAATACAGGAATATCTTTGCGAAGAATTATATCCGCAAAAAGACAACTGATTTAATATTTTATTGATTATAAATTAATATTATTTTTGTTGTCTAAATCATCTTTTATGAAAATAGCTATTGTTGGCTCCGGCTATGTTGGCCTTGTTACCGGTACTTGTTTTGCCGAAGTTGGTATCGACACGGTTTGCGTTGATATCGACAAAGAGAAAATTGAAAAAATGCAAAAAGGTATATCCCCAATTTATGAACCCGGGCTTGAACCAATGATGATACGCAACATTGAAAAAGGTAAACTTTCGTTTACAACCGATTTGGCCTCGGTGGTAAATGACTCCGATGTGATTTTTTCTGCTGTTGGAACTCCGCCTGACGAAGATGGAAGCGCCGACCTGCAGTATGTACTGGATGTTGCAAGAACTATCGGGCAAACCATGAACAAATATGTATTGGTTGTAACAAAAAGCACCGTTCCGGTTGGTACTGCAAAAAAAGTTCGCCAAACCATTCAGTCGGAGCTTGATAAACGCGGCTTAAACATTGAATTTGATGTTGCATCAAATCCCGAATTTTTAAAAGAAGGCGATGCCGTTAATGATTTCCTGAAGCCTGACAGAATAGTAATCGGTGTTGAATCGAAAAAAGCCGAAGATACCATGGCCCGTTTATACAAGCCATTTACCCTTAATGGTCATCCGGTTATTTTTATGGATGTTCCTTCAGCCGAAATGACAAAATATACTGCAAATGCCATGCTGGCTACGCGTATTAGCTTTATGAATGATATTGCCAATTTATGCGAATTGGTCGGCGCCGATGTTAATATGGTGCGCAAAGGTATAGGCTCCGACCCACGTATTGGTCCCAAATTTTTATATCCGGGAACAGGCTATGGCGGTAGTTGCTTCCCGAAAGATGTTAAGGCTCTTATTAAAACATCGGACGAGTATGGATATTCACTTCGGGTGCTTAAAGCCGTAGAAGAAGTTAATGATGATCAAAAATCGGTATTGTTCAATAAACTTAGCAAGTTTTACAATAATGATCTGAAAGGCAAAAAAATAGCAATGTGGGGTCTGTCGTTCAAGCCTAATACCGACGATATGCGCGAAGCTCCTGCTCTTGTTCTCATAGAAAAATTATTACAGGCAGGTTGTTCCGTTGTTGCTTACGATCCCGTGGCAATGCATGAATCGGAAAGAAGAATCGGAAATAGTATTTCTTATGCCGACACTCCTTATAATGCTTTGGATGGCGCTGATGCCCTTATGCTTGTTACAGAATGGACCGAATTCAGATATCCCGACTGGAACGATGTGAAGAAACGGCTCAAAACTCCTTTGATCCTTGACGGCAGAAACATATACGATCGTAATGAGATGAAAGAATTAGGATTCCATTATCATTGCATTGGAAATAAAGCCGTGTAATCTGCCTTTAATTATAAATAGTATTTAATTGATTATTTTATATCGGTAATCTCCCGATATATCAATGACTATACAAGAAAATTTTATACTTTTACTCAACAAATGCAATTAATGAAAAAGATAATTTTAATAACCGGCGGCGCAGGCTTTCTTGGTTCTCATTTGTGCGAACGTCTTTTAAATGACGGACATGAGGTTTTATGCATGGATAATTATTTCACCGGCAATAAGCAAAATGTTTCGCATTTATTGTCCAACCCATATTTTGAACTTATACGTCACGACGTTACCACTCCATATTTTGTTGAAGTTGACGAAATTTACAACTTAGCCTGCCCTGCCTCGCCCATTCATTATCAGTACAATCCCATCAAAACCATAAAAACTTCGGTTATGGGAGCCATCAATATGCTGGGATTGGCTAAACGTATTCGTGCCAAAATTTTGCAGGCAAGCACCAGTGAAGTTTATGGAGACCCTACAGTTCATCCCCAGCAGGAAGATTACTGGGGTCATGTTAATCCAATAGGTCCGCGTTCGTGTTACGATGAGGGTAAGCGTTGTGCAGAATCATTATTTGTGAATTATTATTCGCAAAATAATGTAAGAATTAAAATTGTAAGAATTTTTAATACTTACGGACCGCGAATGCACCCGAATGACGGGCGTGTTGTCTCAAATTTTATTGTACAGGCGCTTAAAAACGAAGATATTACAATTTACGGCGATGGGACTCAAACCCGCAGCTTTTGCTATGTTGACGATTTGATAAATGCTATGATTGCCATGATGAACACCGGGGATGAAATAACAGGACCTATAAATATTGGCAATCCAAACGAATTTACCATTCTTGAATTGGCCAAATTAGTCATTAAGCTAACCGATTCAAAGTCTAAAATTCAGCACCAGGCTCTACCAACCGACGATCCGCTTCAGCGTCAGCCTGATATAAACAAAGCAAAAAGCGTTTTAAATTGGGAGCCGAAAATAAATCTGGAAGAAGGCTTAATAAAAACAATTGAATATTTTAAAAATATAATCTAATGACAAAAGTTTGGGTTACCGGATCAAAAGGTCAGCTTGGAAGTGAATTGATGGCATTATCAAAAAAAAATAATGATTTTGATTTCATATTTTCCGATTTACCTGAAATAGACTTAACAAAGCACGATGAGGTTAAAAAATATTTTAAGGAAATTAAGCCTGATATTGTTTTAAATACCGCCGCATATACAGCTGTGGATTTAGCGGAATCCGAATCAGAAAAGGCTTATGCAGTAAACACCTATGCCGTATCAAATCTGGCTGCTTTATGCTCTGCCTCAAAATCATTTTTGGTTCATATTTCAACCGATTTTGTATTTGACGGTAAACGCTCAACACCTTATCACGAAGAGGTAGCTTCGAATCCCGTGGGGACTTATGCTTCAAGCAAAAACAAAGGCGAAATAGAAGTATTGCTGAATACCCGCAAAGCAGCTATTATACGAACATCCTGGCTTTATGGAAATTACGGGAACAACTTCATGAAAACCATACTGGAAAAAGGACGAAAAGGAGAAAAACTCAATGTGGTATTCGATCAGGTTGGCACTCCAACATGGTCGGCCGATCTGGCAAATGTTGTATTGCAAATTGCACGTAATGCAAAAAAAATAAACGGTGTTGAATTATTTCATTATTCAAACGAGGGTGTTGCGTCGTGGTACGATTTTGCTTATGAAATTTTGAAATTATCAAATACCAATTGCCCCATAATTCCAGTTGAATCCAAAGATTTTCAGCGGCCTGCTCCCCGCCCCGCATACAGCGTTTTGAACAAACGCAAAATAAAACACTTTCTGAGTATAGAAATTCCGCATTGGAAAGATAGTTTAAGCAAATGTTTAAGTAACAGGACTTAAAGTCCTTTTTATTAATTTGTTTTCAAATATTTTATGCTGTTTAAATATGTTTGTTTTTATAATGAAATAAATAAATGGCATAAGCAAAAATTATACTTGTATGAAAACTGAGGAAAGAATTAATTCATGGTTGCAAGGCGAATACGACGAAGACACTAAGAATGAAATCAGGCGCATGATTCGCGAAAATGACCCTGAACTTCAGGAATCGTTTTACAGAGAACTGGACTTTGGTACGGGCGGTTTAAGGGGAATTATGGGAATTGGCCCCAACAGAATGAATAAATATACCATTGGCGCTGCTACCCAGGGATTGGCCAATTATTTGAAACTTTCTTTTCCGGATAGTTCAATATCGGTTGCCATTGCTTATGACTGCCGAAACAACAGCAGTTTTTTTGCTTTGGTTTCTGCAAACGTATTGTCGGGTAATGGCATAAAAGTTTATTTGTTTGACGATTTAAGACCTACGCCCGAACTGTCGTTTGCGGTACGCCATTTAAAATGTCAGGCCGGAATTGTAATCACAGCTTCTCATAATCCAAAAGAATATAACGGATATAAGGTTTATTGGAACGATGGCGGACAACTGGTTCCACCTCACGACAAAAATGTTATAGATGCCGTTCGTGCAATAAAGCAAGTAACAGACGTTGTTTTTGAGCCGAACAAAGAATTGATTACATATATTGGAAAAGAAATTGACGATATTTATTTGAATAAAATTGCCCAAAATGTTCTTTCGCCCGATGCCATAAAGACAAACAGCGATTTGCCTATAGTGTTTACTCCCTTGCACGGAACAGGTGTTTCGCTGGTTCCGAAAGCTCTTGAAAAAATAGGCTTCAAAAACATTATTCATGTTGAGGAACAAGATATTAACGATGGCAACTTTCCTACTGTAAAATCGCCCAACCCCGAAGAAAAGCAGGCTCTTGACATGGCAATTGCCAGGGCGGAACAAAAGAATGCAGCACTAATTATGGCCACAGACCCCGATGCCGATCGTGTAGGCGTTGCCGTACGGAATAAAAAAGGAGAAATTGTTTTATTAAATGGCAATCAAACTGCTTCAATACTTGCATATTATACTATACTGCGATTGAAAGAAACCGGAAAAATGCCATCCAATCCAATGATGGTTAAAACTATTGTTACCACCGACCTTTTGAACACGATAGCTAAGGCTGACAATATTAAGTTGTATGAGGTTTTAACCGGGTTTAAATATATTGCCGAAATTATACGGTTAAAAGAAGGTGAAGAAAAGTTTATCGGTGGTGGTGAAGAAAGTTACGGATATCTGGGTGCCGATTTTGTAAGGGACAAAGATGCCGTTATGGCTTGTTGCATGATTGCCGAAGCTGCTGCATGGGCAGCAACTCAAAACAAAACTCTTTTGTGTTTGCTCGACGATATTTATGCCAAGTATGGGTTTTATGCCGAAGACCTTCTTTCAATAACCAAAAAAGGCATGGATGGTCAAGCCGAAATAGCCAATATGATGAAGGATTTCAGGGAGAATCCTCCTGCCGAAATTGATGGCTCTGCCGTGTATATGATTAAAGATTATTTGCATGGCAAAAGCATTGATTTAAAAAACAATACAACAACGGAAATTAATTTGCCAAAGTCTGATGTTTTGCAATTCTTTACCACTGATGAATGCAAAATTACCGTTCGTCCGTCGGGTACCGAGCCCAAAATTAAATTCTATTTCAGTATCAGATTGCAGGGGAACGACGAATCCGCCGGAAAATCGGCGAAAGAAAAACTTGACAGATTATTAGCAGTTTTCAACAGTAAATAATTAATTGAATTATTTTTATAATTTAGCCTTTTTGAAATAAGTTAAGGATGATGCGCGTCTTTTTTTTGCTGATTATTTTCTTTTTATTGTCTTATTCGACTAATGCCCAGCCGGGCAAAACATTCGTTCCCGAGGGTACCGTTAAGGCTGCCGACGGATATTTTAAGTATCACAATTATAAAGACGCTTTAGCCGAATATCTTGTACTCAGGTCAAAAGATTCTCTAAACGTTGACTACAACCATAAAATAGGATTGTGCTATTTATATACCAATATAGACAAAACCAAAGCTATTCCTTATCTCGAATGGGTTGTTAAGCAGGATAAATTTGACCAAAACGCATGGTACGATTTAGGGAGAGCCTATCAATGCGCATATAGATTCAATGATGCCAGGGAGGCTTTCAAAAAATTTATAGGCACCGGAATTAAAGACATAAATCCTATTTCGGCCAAAAGGCAGCTGGAAATTTGTGACCATGCCGAGAAATTGATGAAAACCCCCATAGATGTCAGTTTCGACAATCTCGGTCCGGCAATAAACACCCCCTACCCCGATTATAATCCTTTTATACCCAAAGATGAAAGTTATTTGCTTTTTTCATCAAAAAGAGACGGAAACATAGGCGGATTTCTGGATTACGACGGATTTCTTACTGCTGATGTGTATTATGCCCAGCGAATTAATTCCGAATGGAAAAAAGCAAAAGCCTTATCAACCACAATAAATTCATACCTTATCGAAGATGTTGTAGGCTTAACTCCTGACGGAAATTATTTGTTTTTGCAATTTAACAATGAATATGGTGCCGGCGATGTGTTTTATTCCGAAGGCAATGGCAAAACATTTAAAAGACCCGAAAGTTTTGGGGCAAATATAAATCAGAAGTCATTCGAAAGCGGGGTTACAATGAGTCAAGACAAAAAGGTGGTTATATTTTCAAGTAACCGCGAAGGCTCGATTGGCGGAATGGATTTATGGTATTCGCAGCAGTTGCCAAACGGCGAATGGGGCGTGCCTATAAACCTTGGTCCGCATATAAACACCAAATACGACGAAGATTATCCCTACATGGCTCCTGATGGAGAAACTCTTTATTTTGCATCAACAGGACACGAAAATATGGGGGGCTATGATATTTTTAAATGTACCTACCATAAAAGCAACAACTCTTTTACAAAACCGGTGAATCTGGGATACCCCATCAACACTCCCGATGACAACATCACGATTTCTTTTACCGCTTCGGGACGACATGCCTATATTTCTGCCGTTTTACCCGATGGTTACGGGCAACAGGATATTTACAGAGTTACATTTAATTCGGTTAAGCCAAAACAATGCTTTATAAGCGGCATGATAATGACACAGGACAGCATTTCTGTTCTGGAAAAACATAATATATTGCAAAATCAATTGGAAATTGCCAAAGCAGAGCTCGATTCCATTAAAGAAGCAATTGCCTCAACCGACTCGGCAATGATAGAATCGGTGGCACCGGGACTTCAGGCAAATATTGCTAATTTACACGAACTAACATCCACCGCACCTCAAATTACCATAAGCGTTAAAGATTTAAAAACAAGCAAATTGCAAGGGTTATACCGACCAAACAAAAACACCGGAAAATATATTGTGATAATTGAACCCGGTACATACGAATTTACTTTTGAATGCAAGGGGTATAAATCTCTTGTAAAACAATATACCATTCCTGATGACGAAAGCAATGTTAATATTGAGAATGAACATGTGGTATTAATTCCTGAAACAAAATGAAATTAAAATTAAATAAGCCCATTGCAATTTTTGATGTTGAAACAACGGGAGTAGTTGTTGGCGTTGACAAAATAGTCGAAATATTTGTATTGCGCATTGATCCTGATGAAAGCGAACATGAATATTATGCTTTGATAAACCCCGGAATGCCTATCCCACCCCGCACAACGTTAATTCATGGAATTAGTGATGACGATGTAAAGGATAAGCCCTATTTTAAGGATATAGCTCATGATTTATTAAAGTTTCTTGGCAATAGCGACCTTGTTGGATACAATAGCAATAAATTCGACGTCCCATTGCTTATTGAGGAATTTCTGCGCTGCGGTGTAGAATTCGATTACTCTAAGCGGCGTTTTGTTGATGTTATGGGAATTTTTCACAAAATGGAACCCCGCAACCTTAAAGCTGCTTATAAATTCTATTGCGGAAAAACCCTTCAAAACGCACATTCGGCCGATGCCGACACAAGAGCCACATGGGAAATTCTTAAAGCACAGCTTGAAAAATACGAAAATACCGAAATAGAAGACGAAAACGGAGAATTGATAAAACCCATAGTTAACGATATCGAGGCTTTGAGCAAATTTTCAAAAACCACCCGTAATGCCGATTTGGTCGGGCATATAATATATAATGAAAAAAATGTTGAAGTATTTGCTTTCGGCAAATACAAATGGCAGTCGGTAGAGGAAGTTTTTCAAAAAGAACCACAGTATTATGACTGGATGATGAAAAGCCAATTTCCCGAAAGCACCAAAAAATTAATCAGCGCCATTAAGCTTCGCGGATTTAATAAGGGCAACGTTAAGTCTTAATTTTTTCCATTGTTGTCCGAATAAATTTTCAATATAAATTTTTAATTCTTTTTATGCTCTCGAAACGGGCGGGCTTTTACTTTTTTATTGATAAAAAGTAAACAAAACATTCGTATATGCAATTTTTTAAAAAATTTTTACATCGCTTAACAATCTGTCTTTGTGTATGTTATACTCATTTTTCAAAAAATGTGTTTTGCATATACTAATGTTATAAACTTTGAATATACGAATGTTTTATATTTGTTCGCAAATAAAACGTTATGCCACTCATTTACTGGAATCGGGCACCGATCTCAGATATATCCAGGAACTTCTTGGACATAAGAGCAGTAAAACCACCGAAATCTACACACATGTGACTGAAAAAAGTTTACAAAAAATCCGATCCCCATTTGATGATCTCTGAAAAAAGGTATATATTTGTGTAAATTAAGTCTGACAAACGTTAGACCTATACACCCATATTTGTCTGTATAGGTCTGATTTTATCAGACCTATAAATGAGTTAGTGGCAACCCTAATTGACGGCAACACAACGAATAACAAAGAAAAAAATGTATTTATTCCTTGACACAGAAACAACAGGACTACCGTTAGACTGGAAAGCACCAGTTGGACAGCTTGACAATTGGCCAAGAATTGTAGAAATAGGTTGGATATTGACCGACAAAGACGGACAAGAAATTGAGAGCGAAACAATAATCCTAAAACCAGACGGCTTTAAAATTCCGGCAGACGCTTCTGCAATTCACGGTATAACAAATGAGATTGCAAATGAGAAAGGACAAGACAGAGTTGATGTTCTTAAAAAGTTTTCAGACCTACTAAGCAAAGCGACAGTATTAGTAGCACACAATATTGACTTTGACAAAAAAGTTGTTCACGCTGAGTTTATGCGTTACAACATAAAATCAAACATTCATAAAATTGACAAGTTATGCACTAAAGAACTTACAACAGACTATTGTAAACTGCCAGGAAGATACGGCTATAAGTGGCCAACTCTTGAAGAACTTTATGAAAAAGTTTTTTCAACTTCATTGACAGTTTCACATTCAGCACTTGGTGATGTAAAGGCTTGCAAAGACTGTTTTTTTGAGTTAGTAAATCGTGGAGTAATTAAATTATTTGGCAGCAAAGTATTAGTTGACACCGTAATTGATACAGATGACGAAGACCTTATTCAAATTGACGACA
>Ga0255342_1000916_pt1 | contig 46038 bp, 25 predicted proteins | sample wastewater_treat_3_FD_192416 | JGI IMG/M metagenome (GOLD analysis project Ga0255342, IMG submission 192416) | Wastewater microbial communities from Lulu Island WWTP, Vancouver, Canada - plant14 | ecosystem: Engineered > WWTP > Wastewater > Unclassified | place: Canada: Vancouver, British...
ACCCCAACCGGAAAATGAAGGGGTTAATTTAGATTCAGGCGCAGAAAATGGCTCCCACGATGAATCGCAACGAGAGGGGGTCTCCAAGAGTGCTAAACGCAGAGACAGGCGGCGACGGGCAATTGCTCGGGCTAATGAGGAGCGGGGGCAGGAGCGGGGACAGGGGCAGGTGCGGGGACAGGGGCAGGAGCAGGGACAGGGGCAGGGACAGGAACAGGAGCAGGGACAGGCTCAGGGGCGGGCTCAGGAGCGGGGGCAGAAGCAGGCCCAGGAGCAGGGGCAGGAGCAGGCTCAGGAGCAGGTGCGGAAGCAGGCCCAGGGACAGGAGCAGGGACAGGAGGATGTGCCTGGTGGGGAATTGGTTGTGGGGGACGCCAAAAAGCCCCAGACTGGGCAGGAAAAGGTCAAGGCTGCCGCTAAAAAAGTGACTAAGAAAGATACTAGCGATGTTGCAGCTAAACAGCGGGGGTCCGCTAGGACTAAAGAAGCTGCTCAAGATAAGGCTCTGCGCAAACCTGCGCGTAAAACTGCCACTCGCAGCTCAGCCAAGAAACAACCTGGTGAAAAGCCAGACGACAAGGTTGTTGACCCAAATAAACAAGACAAGACCAGTAAAGGAGATGTCGATGCTTGATATCAGATTGGTGTTAGAGAATCTCGAAGAATTTGCAAATAGGCTTGCAACTCGTGGAGGTAATATAGATTTATCGCCACTGAAGAATCTTGCTGCAAAACGGCGTGATTTGGTTACCACACGAGACACTTCCAGGGCCGACCAGAAGCGGCTTAGTGATGGCTTTAAACAGCCTGGCATTACTCATGAAGACCGCGAGAAACTGCGAAATGAAAGCAAGGAGATTGGTGCAAGAATTTCCGAACTGGAGGCTCAACTAGCCGAAGTTGAGGCCTCAATTGAAGAGATTTTGCTAAACACACCAAACGTCCCTCATGAAAGCGTTCCTGTGGGTGCGTCAGCAGATGACAATGTTGTTGTAAGAAGCTTTGGCGAGCCTCGGGAATTGCCCTTTGCTGGCTTGGAACACTGGGAGCTTGGTGAAAAGCTTGGCATCCTGGATTTTGAGGCCGCCCGAAAGATAGCCGGCTCAAGGCAGGTGGTCTACAGAGGTGCAGGAGCTCGTCTTGAAAGGGCCGTTGCAGCCTTCATGCTTGATTTACACGTCGCGGAACATGGATATACCGAGATTTTACCCCCATTTATGGTAAACGAGGCAAGTATGACAGGTACTGGCCAGCTGCCAAAATTCAGGGAGGAACTTTACATTGCGACTGATGACATGTTTTTGATTCCAACTGCTGAAGTTCCCGTAACAAACCTGCATCGCGACGAGATTTTGGAGGCCTCGCAACTGCCCATTAATTACGTGGCCTACTCTGCTTGTTTTCGCCGTGAGGCAGGTTCCTATGGCCGTGATGTTAAAGGGATTACCAGAGTTCATCAGTTTCAAAAGGTCGAGTTGGTAAAATTTACCACACCCGAAACCTCTTACGAAGAGCATGAAAAGCTGGTTGCCAATGCCGAAAAAGTATTGCAGTTACTGGAGCTTCCATACCGAGTGGTACTGCTAAGCTCTGGAGACATGGGTTTTTCTGCCGCCAAGTGTTATGACTTGGAGGTGTATTTACCTGGACAAAAGGCGTTTAGAGAGATTTCTTCATGCAGTAATTTCGAAGACTTCCAAGCTAGGCGCGCAAACATTCGCTATCGTCCTGCACCAGGTGAAAAGCCCCGGTTTGTTCATACCTTAAACGGCTCAGGGCTTGCGGTCGGTCGTACGATCATTGCCATCTTGGAAAATGGGCAACAAGAGGACGGATCCGTGCTGATTCCAAAGGCGCTACAGCCTTATATGGGTGGCATGACGGTAATCACCGCTCCGTAGCTCCAAAAGCATAGTCGCAGCCTGAACTCAAAGCCAAGACCTCAAGATCACAATCAAGACTCCAAAACGCCCCATTTATGCTTGCAGCCAAGCTAGGCCTGTGATAGCTTTCACCGGCTGTTTTTGGCGCGAGCGAGTAGCTCAGTTGGATAGAGCGTTGGTCTCCGGAACCAAAGGCCGTGGGTTCAAATCCCGCCTCGCTCACTTTGGCTACAGGTAGGAGCAAATGACCAGTAACATCGTAATTGTGGGAATCCAATGGGGCGATGAAGGTAAAGGGAAAATAACCGACCTTCTGGCCAAAGATGCTGCAGCTGTAGTGCGCTATCAAGGTGGCGCTAATGCTGGCCACACTGTTGTTGTGCGAGGCAAGAAGATCGTTTTGCATCAGATTCCATCTGGAATGCTGAACGACCACTCGCTGTGCGTTATTGGGCCTGCCGTTGTGGTTGACCCTCAAACATTGGTCGAAGAGCTTGAATCGCTTAGGGATTATGGTATCGAAGTGACACCTGATCGCTTGGCAATCAGCAGCTCAACCCATGTTGTGATGCCATATCACAAACGCCTTGACGCCTTAAGGGAACAGTCCAGAGGCAAAGAAAAGATTGGGACCACTGGGCGTGGAATTGGCCCAACCTACGAGGATTTGTTCGGCAGGACCGGGGTGCGTATGTCGGATTTTTGCAACCCGGAAAGACTGCTTGCGACTCTTCAGAAGGTGCTTGTTGAGCGAAACCATCTGATTCAGCTGCTTGGTGGCGAACCTTGCGATCCAAATGAACTGGCCGCGAATATGGTGGATTTGGGTAAAAAGCTTGCCCCATACATCCGGGACGTTGGGACGCTGGTGCATGAAAAGCTTGCATCTGGCCAAAAGGTGCTTTTTGAATCAGCCCAGGGGACGCTGCTGGACATCCTACATGGCACCTACCCATTTGTTACTTCATCGCTTACTACAGCGCCAGCGGCCTTTCCGATGTTGGGCATAGGTATTCCTGATAATCGCAGGGTCTTGGGCGTTGTTAAGGCTTATACCACCCGTGTTGGCGCTGGCCCCTTCCCAACTGAGGATGTTGGGGATTTTGGCAAAAGGCTTAGAGACGCCGGTGGTGAGTATGGAGCTACAACCGGACGTCCGAGGCGATGTGGATACCTTGACCTGCCAGCTTTACGTTATGCAATCAGAGTAAATGGGGTTACAGGGCTTGCAGTTACAAAGATTGACGTGCTTTCTGGGCTGGGAGACCTTAAGGTGTGTCAGTCCTACAAACTGGGTAATGGTCAGGTGGTTTCAACACTTTTGCCGGAATATTTAGAATCTGGCGATTTGGAACCTATTTATGAAACCTGGAAAGGCTGGGATGAAGAAACTGTTGGCGTAAGGTCATTGGCCGAACTTCCTGCTAACGCCAGGAAATTCCTGGAATTGATGTCCAGCGCTCTTGGTGTCCCAATTGATATAGTATCCACAAGTCCAGACCGTGACGACACAATCTTGAATGTCGACCTGTGGGGCTGAACCCAAAATCACCGGTAAAACATGAAATTACCTGCTGATAATGGGTAATGCACCGGGCCATTTGATAAAATAACAGCCTAGTGTTTTGAGATCACTAGAATGATGTACTTTAGATGTACTTTAAAGGTGTGCTAATACGTAAGAATGAAAGAAATTCCGCATATTGTTTCGACTTTTCACATTTTGACGCTGGCGGAAGAAGCCACCGCCCGTTATTTGTCCAGTATTTTAAGCCCCTTCGGTTATCATCTGCATATAACAAAAGACTTCCAGGAGTCTATCCAGCACATAATGACGGAGCAGCCGTCGGTGTTGATAATATCTGGACAAATGCAGGATGACGAGGGACTTGCCCTTCTTCAATATTTGAAGACTCATCGAGACTATGACGAGCTTCCAGTCATGTTTTTTTCTGATGGCTCCGAAGAACAGGAGTTAAGGGCTTTTCAGATTGGTGCGGAAGATGTCTGTAGTCTCACCACATCCGAGGTTGCAGTCAGGGCCCGTTTACGTGTTTTGCTACGAATAGCTGGATATCGCAGAAGAATCAGTAATGAGAAGCGCCGGCTCGAAATAACGGTTGAACAACGCACAAAAGAGCTGCTTGAAATCACTGTGGCGACGGTAGCCGCGCTGGAAAAGGCCAGTGAACTTTCGGATGAAGAGACTGGCGATCACATGATGAGGGTCGCAGCCTACTCTGCTTGCTTGGCCGAGGAGATGGGGCTGGATCGAGCGATGGTTGAAAAGATTCGACTTTACGCCCCTTTACATGATGTTGGCAAAGTTGGGGTACGTCATGAAGTCTTAAAAAAAGCGGGAGTATTAACGAACGAAGAATTTGATGAGATGAAACAACACACGGTTTTTGGCTATGACCTGCTTACAGCCGCCAAGGCGGATGATGTAGCCAGAAATATTGCCCTTTACCACCACGAAAGATACGATGGTAGCGGTTATCCTTACAACCTCAAGAAAGACGAGATCCCACTGGAAGCTCGAATCGTTGCTGTAGCTGACGTTTTTGATGCGTTGACTACCAAAAGACGCTACAAGGAAGCTTTGCCTCCTAAGGATGCTTTACAGATTACATGTGTTGAGCTGGGCGAACGATTTGACCCTACAGTACGGCAGGCCCTTATAAATAGGTTTGACCAATTTGTGGCAATAATGCAACAAACCACAGGTGAGGAATGAGTGACTTAATGAAAGGAAACACAGTTTTCCAGGCCATCGAACTTTCTGAATTGGTTATGCTAATTCCGGATCAAATCGATCTGGAGGCTGCCAGACAGGCTGCAATTCCAAAGGAAGGCTACTCTTCGAAGTTTGAGTCCGGCCTATCGAAAATGGTTTTAAGGCTTCACAGAAGACAGACATTGGGATTTCCCACAATTCCTGAGCCTCAACCTAAGCCCGAGCCAACAGTCTCGTGGTCAGCCCTTGAACAGGCGCTTTATGCTGACATCTTGGCATTGGTGGGACTTGGCGACCCTGGTGGGGCCTTAAATTCCCTGGAAAGGCTTTGGATGCTGTCACCTGACACAAATGAGTTGAAGCAGTTTTTAAGCCAGAACAACGAAAGCCTGATCAAAATGTACCGCGAACATCTTGGTTCCATTGACAGAGTCCCAATTCCAAAGAAGGACCGCTCAGCTATTCAAATTCCAGCTCATCGTCCATCTGTTTTGATGGACATTTTGCGTCTGTGTGATGGTTATATAAATATTAAAGGGCTGATCCAGAAATCACCGTTGGATGAGCTGGCTACTTTGATGACAATTTCACACTTGGCTAGGTCTGGTTACCTGGATTTGGCCTAGGCGTTACGAAACACCCCTCCAAAGTGGTAGACCCCTGTTCCAATAAGCAGGTGGATGATTCTGTAAACGTCCTCGTGGTTTGTGGTGACCCGTAGCAATGAGCTAATGCTTGGGTTGGTCTCGATCAGATTAACTATTCTCAATTCTCTAGGTAACAGCCTAAGATCATCTAACCGAATCTTGGGATTGGAGGCGCGAACAAGACCTCTATCAAGTGAGCCAGCGGCCCAAGTTTTCAAAAAATCCAATTTGTAGTATTTGCGCACTCCACTTGTTATAGCGACCATCGGGTCTAAGTCGTGTAAAACGGCAGCCCTTGGAATTTCTACATTCTCATAAAAGCCGTGCCAACCACTTTCCCATTCAAAAACCTGTTCAAATCGTTCGTAAAATAGGCCTGAAAGTGTTTCTGCCAATTCATGAACCGCCACAGGTAACACGCTGTCTGAAGAACCTGGGCGTTTACTAGCCAAGTACTCTCCAAGCAACTCGGACTGAAGGTTCGAGAAAATAAACTTTGGCCTACCTTCGCGAAAGTATATTTCCTTTAAAGTGACTCCTTGTTTCAGCGATAGGAGCCCTGTCAGACGCTTAGCAACGCAGATATCAAACATCAGCGGCAGAGTGTCTTGCTGAACTATGTTTCCTTCCGTCAAAAGGCTTCGACGACCACTATCAGTAACGGTCAGCACATCAATCTGGCTACGAATAGCAGACACTTCCCCAATCCGCACCCAGGAACCCTCGTTAACCGAACAACTTTCACCCTCAAGTACAGAACGGCTACGCACAAGTCCAACAAGATTATCGAAGCTTACAGGTCCTATAACTCGTCCTTTGAGGTCCTTGACATGATACATGGCGCTTCTGAGCGAACTATCGAGAGTATCTTGTCGTTCGAAGGCCGGTGGCTTGGTCCCCACAGGCTGCTGGACAGGCAAAACTGGTGGAGGAACAACTGGAGGTGAGTTTGTTTCTTCACTGTCAAGCGGCAAAATATCCTGGTCAGATTCCTGCGGGAAAAGGTCCTTCATGAAAGAGGCAAGCTTACTTTGCCCCACTCGCACGTTATTCGCGAAAAACCAATCCTGAATATCGTTTAGAAAATCTTCAGCACTGTGATAACGTTTATCAGGATCCTTAGCAAGCGCCGAACGCAAAAGCTTTTTTACAGTTTCTGAAAGTTCTGGATGTCTGGCAAGCCTCGATTCTAAGTCGGCAGACCTGATGTTCATTAGCGTCTGAAGGTCAGACTTACCAAGAAAGAGACGCTTCAGCGTTAAAGCTTCAAACAAAATGATCCCAAGGGAGAAAATATCTGAGCGGTGATCGACTTGACCGTGAATCACCTGCTCTGGAGACATGTAGCCAAGCTTCCCCTTTAAAACCCCACCCTGCTCTTTCACAGATGAAGTAGCAGCCTTTGCCACGCCGAAATCGGTCACTTTGACTTCACCATTAAATGAAATCAAGATGTTGGAAGGAGAGACGTCCCTGTGGATGATTTTTAGTGGATTCCCATAGGCGTCTCTGGCATTGTAGGCGTACCAAAGTGCCTTGCACACCTCACCAACGATATAAAGGGCAATATCTTCTGGGATTGAACGCTCAAGTTTATTGGCCCTAGCCATTACCTTGCGCAGGTCTCGGCCGTTGACCAGCTCCATAACCAGGTAATACTGCCCATCAACGTGGTCAAATTCAAAGATTGAGACGATGTTTGCGTGCTGTAAGGGCGAGGTTATATTGGCCTCGTCCCTAAACATCGATACAAAGGATGGATCCCTAGAATAATTGAGCAAAATCCGTTTGATAACAACGACTTTTTGGAAATCGCCGGCTCCGCGAACAATGGCCTTAAAAATCTCGGCCATGCCGCCAGCACCGATCTTTTCTAAAAGAAGATACTTGCCAAATTGACGATAACTCGAAGGGCCACCTTGACCTGTATCTCGATTCTCGCTCAATCTAGTCCATCCTTAAATATCAAATACTTAGGCAAAATGCCCACTATTCTACGGCATTAATAGAGATGTTAACACGACCAGTTACGCCACCACCTTCGGCCTTTCTGGCGGAATCGACGCCCCAATAGGTCACACCTGCTATTGCCCCCACACCAACAGCCAAAGCAGTCCAGAACCACCATTTCTTTACTACGTTGAACTGCTTATCCTTTTTTCCGGTGTCTTTAAAAATAGGTGCATCCGGGTCGATCATGACGTCATCACCAACTTGGCTAATGTCGATCAACGCCGAACTTCCAGCCGTAGGCATGACAACACTTGGGGCATCAAGCGATGCCTGAGCAATATCAGCACCAGGTCTGACGCCTGTTAAACCAGCCAAAAGGGCCTCGGCCTTTACAATGAGCTCATCAGATTGGGGTAGCCTGTCCTTAAAAAGCTTGTTAGTGCCAAGCTGTCCATAAGCACCTTCAACAACAAAATCATTGCCTTCCATGTAGACCTGAGCAACCACGAGGTCAGTTGCCTTGACCAAGCCAGAAAGCGTTTCGATCTCCTTACCAGGAACAACACCCTTATTGGATTGACTGATGATAGTGTTGGTAAGAGCTTCAATGTCTGGGGCGTTAAATGCCTCTGCAAGGAAGAAGTCCACTCGTTCTTCAGTCATTCCTCGGACGGTAGCAAAGCGAGCTTCAGCGTTAAAGCCGTCCAATAGAACTGTTATAAGGTGGTCTCCTGTAGTCAACTCAGGGATTTGTAACGGAGAAAACCCCTTGAATTCATAGTCAATATAGACCTCAGCACCAGGCTCACTGGTTTCTACAAAAAGCGAACCCTTTGGAGAGTCAACTATCTCACGCTGAATCTGTTGAAAAAGGTTTTTGGTCTCAAGGTTGTAGGCATATTCAGCCTGTTTTTGGCCAGGCCACAATAATATGGCTCTACGAACCATTTCCTTGGCCTGCATCTGGCGACGGTTTTGTTGAAGCGACAAGCCCAGCCCCTTGTAAACCCTGGCCACCAAGGCCCTTGGTGCAATGGGTAGCAAGGTAGCCAGCTTTGTCTCGGCGTCACGATAAAGCTCCAAGGATTCTGTCCACTTACCGTCGTTCATTAGCTTGGCACCCTGGGCCACCATGGCTTCAAGGTCGGCAACTGGAAATGGGTTGTCAACTGAAGACACAGGCGCTCTAGTCATGCCTTGGCCAGCCATCCGGTCAGAAATACCACGAAGTAAGCCACGAGCAACCATCGCTGCCGCGGCATCCGCAGTTCTTCTGGGGACGATAATGATACCCAGACTTCGTTCTATGCTCGTTTGAGCCTTAGCTGAATTGAACAGTCCAAGTGATGCCACTGGAGTCAATAGCTCAACGTGTAAAAAGCTTGCAACCACGAAAACCGAGACAGCCGCAATCCATCTACGCCCAGCTGTACTTGGGATAAGTGACAGGAAGGGGCGACCGTTATTTTGCCTATCATTCATCGGATACCCTCCTTCATTGCGCCAGGTTAGTCTTGATGACTGGCGATGCGTAAATCTCAAGTAATCCGTTCGATGGATCAGAAATAGTCTGGGAATCAAAAATCCCACCAACCAGCAATAAGGTATCGTCAAACAGTCTTTCAGCAGCGTGTCCACCTCTGGACAGGAATTGCTCCTGGCCATCAGCAAGGGCGAAAACGGCTTGCGACGCTTGGTCCGGGTCATCAAACTTGTCCACGTCAAAGAAACAAGTCGGCGCCTCCGAGGTCAGGCCAAAACCGCGGAATCCTCCGAGGAAGGTGACTGTATCGCCATCCAACGACACGGAGGCAGTATGCATAAACCTGTTAAAGCAGGGGTGCTCGATCACCTCTGCGCTGACTCTTTTGATCTTGTCGTCTATCGAGACTGTCAGTATCCAAGCCTTGTCACTAGGTGGCAAAATCTTCTTTCCATCAATTATTGAACCACCTGCAACCAAGAAACGGCGGCTACCGTCTTTGGCGTCACGCAGTTTAGAGACGCTTGGGAAGTATAGATTTGCCAAGCCTTTGACCTCACGAGGCTCAAAGACACCAGGCACCGCTTCTGGATCTGACGATTGGGTGAAGATTTCGACCGCATTTTTGCTAATTGTCGTTCCGCCAATCACGATGTATCTTGAAAGCCCTTGGAAGGTATCTTCAAGTTTAGCCACTCCAGCTCCGGCGTGGGCTGTGTTCATCCTTAGGTTTCCTGCAAATGCCAAAAACCCGCCTTCTCCATCATCCGCGTTGGGAGTCCAAATCTCAGCGGCAATATAGGCCTGATTTTGCGTTTGTGTTGCTGTAGTTTCCCAAGGTCCACCACCACTCACTAAAACGGTGTTATCAAGCAGCTTGGCCGCTATTGGGAAAATTCTGGGGAGGCTCATCTTTTTCCCAGGTTTGTTTGGGTCTGAGATAGTCTCGAATTTTTCGGTGGCGACATCAAAAACTTCATAGGTATCTATGCCTTTTGAGGCATCGAATTTGAATGGATACGAGCCATTATCGCTCATCTCCAATTCAGTGGCTCCACCAAACAGAACCACCTTGTCACCTTCAGGAAGTGCCAGGTGTACACCAGTGTGGCCGCCACGAGCATGTTGCATCGACCCAACCTTGGTAATTTTACCGGTGGCTGGATCATAGATGAAAGCGTCTTTCGAGGCCTCACCAGTAGTCAGCTTCCAAACCTTATCGCCAGATGAGCTGGCCCCAGTAAACCCACCAGTTATCAGGATCTTTCCACCACCCATTGCCACGGTTGAAGGGAAAATCCGCTGTTTAAAGCCGTCTGGAGGAGTCAGGCATGTAAAACCACCAAGCCTCGTCAGAACAAGGGATATTTCGGTGGTGCGATCTTGCAGCACCGAGACGTCACGTCGGCGACCAAACCAGCTTGGATTATTGGCATCCTTTGCATATCCAAGCAAGGTAATGATGTTATCCGAACCTACCGGAACCGACTTCAAAGCAAGTTCAGCCTCTCCAGCAGCCAGCGAAACCGTGGATGAAGCCAACTCCTTACCAGAGCGCTCATTGACGGTAACCTCAATTCGGTCAATCGACCCAAGAGGAGAACCCCCTGGTAAACCAGAACAGTTTCCCGTCAGTGCGGTTGCTACCACGCCGATATCACCCTGACCTTCGTCAGCGCAACCGACTAGAAGCAGCGCCACTACGCCGAATGCAAAAAAACTCTTTTTCATGCGACCTAGTCTCCCGGCCAACATGGCCTAGCTTTCAAATTGTGAAAGCACCTCAGATGTCGCGAGGATAGGCTACGCGACGCCCTTTCGTCAAGATAGCATCCCGCTTAGGGACAAAGCTTTTTAACTAAAACATCATCAATATAAACACCTTCACCATCGTTGTCATTATCATCGACTGAATCAAAGGTAAAGTGAATAGAAATAGTTTTACCTTTGTAGGCATTCAAACTGAATGGGCCAGCCTGCCGCCATTGTTTGTATTCCGTTGCGATAACATCGTCTTTACTGAAGATTTTTGTTGGAGTTCCATCAACAACCACTTCAACATTAAATAGGTCACGCCCGGCAACTGCTTCAACATCAAGCCAATAGGAGAAACTTGCCGCGAAATCACCATAAGCAGGAATTGCCACAGTCGCTGTTTTGTACACACCCTTGGAGATCCCGCCGTTATTGTATGTTCCATCGACATTTCCGAAATACAGCGATTTGGTCCCAGAATTATAGCGCTGACCAGAAACCTGCCACTTGGTCGAGACGCCTGCTGCGCCAGGAGTTCCTAAATCGACGACCTCGCCACCAGCCAAGGGGTTATCCCCATCAAAGTTGATTTCTTTCAAAGCCGTGGGTACACAGCAGCCAGGTTGCTCAATAAATTCATGAAAGCACTGGTGGTTCGTACAGTAGTCAGCGGTACACTTATCATTATCATCACATTGGGCAACGTTAGCGCAGCAGTCTGGCGGAGTTCCAACTACGGTAACAGAGCAGATGTTGTCTGCGCACCTACCTTTTCGACAAACGCCATCAATCAGACAATCGTGGTCTCCCCCACAATTGCGCCTGACACACGTGTCTCTGGTGACTTTGAAGTCATCAATATAGACACCTTCAAAGTCGTTACCTTGATCGTCACCTGTGTTGAACATAATTCTGATGGCTATGGTTTTGCCTTTGAATTCTGTCAGGTCAATCCCGATGTCTGTAAAAACACCGCCAGTGGTACCATGCACGTAGTGGGAAGACCAGATAATCGGATGTTCAACTTCAGTCTCCTTTCCAGCGTCTTCAACAACGTGAATTTCGAGGAAGTCCGTACCAAAGGGGTTTTGGTACTCGGTTGCAGCTACATCGTCAAACTCAGTAGAAAGGAACAGTTTAAATGACAAGAAGTAATTACCCCTTGAGTCTAACTTAAAATCGGGAGTCGTAATCTCGCCAAAATTCATGATGTGGCCAGAAGCATAGTTTCTGGCAGCTACGTTTCCATAATAAAGAGCATACGTTCCGGTTGCTGCCCTGTTCGAGGTCACCTGCCATTTAACAGTTTGATTGTTCAGGTAAGACAAGGCATGCCATTCGCCAAGAGAGCCTTCTTCAAAGTCCTCAGCAAAAACCTCGTCAACCAGACAGCACTGGTCAGGAGGTAACACATCGTAGTCACAACCACCTTGAACACATTTTACCGTGGCACACCGGTCAGTATTCGGGCAGTCTTTTTCAACAGTTGCGGGCGAGCACACAGGCTCTAGGCAGTTTCGTACGGTCGAGCGTGCGCAAACACCAACGGTATCCTGATTCAGAAATCCCTTGCAGGTGTCACTGGTGCATTCATCACCATCATCTTCACAAGCGGACCCAGGCACGCAAGTCGCGTCACAGCTTGAATAAACCTGAATGTTGTCGATATAAACGCCTTCGAAATTGTTATCTTCACCATCAAGCGAATCAAAAAGGAATTTTAAGGCCACGTCTTGTCCAGCAAATTCCCCAATATTAGCGATCAGATGAATGAAATTACCTTGGCTGGTCCTGTTGAAGCTGGCACTGGTAAAGATTTCCACTTCACTACGAGAATCACCACCCTTGGGTAGGATAAGGACCGTTAACAGGTCTGGCTGCACCTCACCACTGCCTTCGAAAGGCTCGGTATCAAGCCACACATATAGTGACAAAACGAAATTAGTTGTAAGCACTGACAGAGGAGGAATCGAGAAATATGGAGAGGTTACAGACCCTCTAACCTCTGTTCCCGAGACGTAGTCGCCACCAACGGGCTGACAGTTACTATCAAGAACACCGTTGTAGTAGGTTCTACATTTTGGATTGCCGAAATAAATCGCCTTCTTGCCGTGCGACCTTCGATTTTCTACGACAGACCATTTAACGGAATCCAGGGGGTTTGGGTCATCGACAGACCACTTGCCGATGCCATCCTCGAAGCCCTCGGCAAACAGCTCGAACGGATGACAGCAGTTGGGGTCCCAATCTTGGCCGCAGACGTTTGCGGGCTTCAGGCAGACTTTTCGTTTACATGGGTCCAGCTCAATAGGGGCATTGGTACAATCGGCGTTAGTTTGACACTTGACCTCGCCACCAATCTCATCTGTAGACCCTTGGCCATCATCCTGGGGATTCACGTCTAAACTATCTGGAGCATCAACGTCGTCACCTGGAGTTGAATCCAAGTCACCATCAACTTCCTCGGTGCCGTCCTCGTCGTAACCAAAATCGGGAGCACCAGGACCATCCCCTCCACAGGCGGTAGCTATTGACGCTACAAAGAGCCCAACCAAAAGAAGCCGGAATTTAGAGTTCATTGAACACCCCCAAGCGAAGCTTAAAGTTACGCGGCTATAAATTTACCACAACCTTCGACTAATTAGCTAAAGCAAAATGCAAAAAACGTGATTTTGGTAAAAAGTCTGCTTAAAACAGTAGTGGCACGGGGTAACATTAAAAATAGGTGCCATTTTCTTGACAGCGTTATCAGCCAATGCGAACATGAGCGAGGCCATCAGAGGACGTGATTAATGGGCCTGTTTCGTGGTCGAAATAATCTAGTTGGTATTGATATCGGCTCTAGCGCAATCAAGCTGGTCAGGCTTCGCCCTGTTGGTGATGCATGGGAGTTGGTGGCTTTTAGTTTGGGGCATCTACCTCCCGATGCAATCGTCGAGGGCCGCATCATGAACTTTGCGGTTGTTATTGAACGACTTAGAGACGTGATGCGGGAGTCAGGTCTGAAGCAGTCTCAGTGTGCCATTGCCATATCTGGTTCTTCCCTAATCATCAAACGTTTGGCATTGCCTGAAATCACAAAGGCCGAGCTCGATGAATCGATCATGTGGGAAGCGGAACAGTACATTCCATTTGACATTAATGATGTCAACGTGGACAGCCAGATCCTGAATCCAAGGGCTGGTCAAGGTCAAATGGATGTCTTGATGGTTGCGGCCAAAAAGGACGTTGTAAATGAGTACATGTCCGTTGCGGCTGAAGCTGGATTGAAGCCTGTAGTAGTCGATGTAAGCATCTTTGCCGCCCTCAACATGTTTGAGGCAAACTACTCGCTTCCGCCTGACCAGACGGTCGCTCTGTTAAATGTTGGGGCGAACTCCATTAATGTTGGCGTCATCTCTGGTGGAAATGTCGCGTTCACCCGCGATTTAAGCGTTGGTGGAGCCAAGCTGACCGCCGAAATTCAGCGCCATTTCAACGTAAGTTACGAGGAAGCCGAGGCTTTCAAGACTGGCGCTGAATCCAGCTTGTCATCTTCAACTATTGCCAGAGAAGTAAACAGGATTGCCGATAGAGTTTGCGAAAGCATGGTCCTAGAGGTTCAGCGATCTTTGGATTTCTATTTGGCTACTTCGGTTCAATCTGACATTCAACGTATTTATCTAACCGGAGGAACGGCTCAATTGCCTGCCTTGATTCGTTCTCTTGAGCGACGAATGGAAATCCAGGTAGAGTTGGTCAATCCTTTCAGAAATATTTCTGTGGATCCCCGTAGGTTTGACATTGACCTTTTACAGCGGGCTGCCTCTGTTGCAGGTGTTGCAGTTGGCCTGGCCCTTCGCCGGGCGGGGGATGCGATATGATCAGAATAAACCTGATCGGAACAAAAACGAAAAGAGCCAAAGGTGCGGCTGCAGGTGCCAAAAAATGGGAATTACTGATCTTTTTGGCCGTTATAGTTGCTGAGATCGTATTTTTGTTTCTCTGGCAGCAGCGTTTGGATAACGAGCTAGTTGAGGCCAAGAAGCGGACTCGCGATGCCACCACAAAGATTGAAGACCTAAAGAGGGTCAAAATCGCGTGGGAAAACTGGCAGCGGGAGAGGGCCGATATTATTGCTCAAGAGCAGGTCTTTGAGCGGCTCAGGGCTGATCAAGTTGGGCCGCCTGCTATGCTTGAATACCTGATGTACGCCTTGACGCCACTGCGTGATGGTCCTGGTAGTAGTGATGAAGTTAGGGCTCAGGAGCTGGCTGGGTGGAATCCAAAATGGGATACCAGGCGCGTATGGCTGAAGACCTTAAGGGAAGACGCTGGAAAGCTGACCTTGCAGGGAGAAGCCGTTGACCATGAAGACGTCGCTGAGTTTTATCGCAGATTGGAGTCTTCCGGCTTCTTCTTCGATGTTGAGCCTGGAGTTCAAAACCGAAAGGTTCACCCGGAGTTAGAGATCAAGTTCGTTGATTTTCAAGTAACAATGGGCCTGACTTATCTGCCGGCTTTGGCGACTGTTGACAGCAAACCTGCCGAGGCAGTTGCAGCCACTGAAGGTGAGGTTGAAAAGCCAGCAGCAGCGCCAGAGGCACCACCGCCCGCGACTCCGAGTGCGCCTAGTGGCGGTCCAGGAACCCCGGTGGATGGTCCAGGGAGCCCAGTGTCCATGGCTACGCCCAGCGCCTCAGTTGTATTTTCAGGCTGTAAAGGAGGTGACGCATGGACAGTTTCATGAAATTACCTCTGATTCAGCGTTTATTAGTTGTTGGCATTCTTGTTGCTGGTATTGGGATTGGCGCCTACTTTGCGTTACTTGAACCAGTCAGGGAAAGCATTGCCAGAGAAGCTAGGAACTATCGCGCATTGATGGCTGAATATGCTCAGCTCAAAGAGTATGACTCGCCAGAATTCAAAGAAAACATGGATCGTGAACGTGCTGAGGCCGAGGTCAAGCGAGCTGAATATGTAAAAATGCTTCCCCCTGAAAGGGAGCTGCCTGATTTGATTACCTCAATTAAGCAAGACGTTGACGCAACTGGATTGACAATGATTCGTTTTGCGCCCGGCGGAAACAAGCGTAACGAAGAAGGTGGTCAGGGGTATCGAGGACTGCCCTACTCCATTGAGGTTATGGGGAACACCCACCAGCTGATTGCGTTTTTCCAGCTGTTGGCCGCTCCAAGCAAGCGAATTGTTAATGTTAAAGATATCGATCTTCGCGTTGCTCCCCCAACACAGGCCCAGCGCACTGCACGAGATGTTGGGGCTTTGCGAATCCTGTTAGAAAGGGAAAGGGCAAGAGGGCTTACGCCAACTGAACGTTTTGCCAAGGCAGTTCTTTTATTTGCCGATGTTGCTGACCGTTCGGTCCTTTCTGCCAAGTTCACGGCGATGGCCTATGTCTATACCGGGGGTGGCATGTGAGAACTACAATCGCATTACTGGCACTCTCGGTGGTAGCTCTTGGTTGTGGTGGACCTGAATCCAACATGCCACCTGGGGGTGGAGATGGTAGGCCTACACCCCCAGCAGCTGCGCCAGCACCTGCGGCGGCGGCTGCAGCTCCTCAAGGGCCTGTGAACGAGAAATACGAGATTATCGCGCCATTTTACAAGGAATCTCTGAAGCGTTCACTTGATGGAAAGGTTAATCTTTTTAGGACTAACCTTGATAAGTTCACCCCAACTGTTGAGATTGAGGCTGAACCTGAAGTGACAACAACTGAGGCCAAGACCCCACTTGAGCATTACGATGCGGATTCTTACAAACTGGTCTTAATAATGAGTGGAACGGCCCAAGCCAAAGCATTGGTAATCGACCCACGTGACAAGTCCTACGTCATTCAGGTCGGAACCTTGATTGGTAACAGAAATGGTAAGGTCACCTCGATTACATCTTCCACGGTAGTAATCGACGAACCGGGTTATCCACCAGTTATAAAGTACCTAGAACCTCCCACCGAAGAAATCGAGCGGGACTTAACATCCGTCATGGAGTTCTAGGCGCCTCGCACCTGTCCCCGCCCCTGTCCCTGCCCCTGTCCCTGGCCCTGATCCTGTCCCTGTCCCTGCCCCTGGGCTTGCCTCCAATGCCACTTTATACGATACTCCCCGCGCTTTTTTGTGAGGCCTGATGATGTCTGACGAGATGGTCCGTGTTCCTTGGTATAAAAAGCCTATGCTTTGGCTTAGGTGGCTATATGACTGGGTTTTAAGCTGGGCTGATAGTCCTTATGCAGCCTTTGCGCTTTTTGTTTTAGCCTTTACGGAATCTTCGTTTTTTCCTATTCCACCGGATGTCCTTTTGATTGCGCTTGTGCTGGGACGCCGTAACAAGGCCTTCTTTTATGCTGGAATTACTGCTGTAGCATCCGTTCTTGGCGGCTTATTTGGGTGGTTCTTGGGTCACGAGTTCTTTGGCCCTGTAAACTCGATTATTGCCTGGATTGTGGGACCTGATACTTGGTACGGCATTCCTGGAGAAGGCGCTGAGCTAATCACGCTTTCTGGCTTTGACTTTTATCAATACATCCAAGGACATGCCTCGTATGAAAACGGCTCAGTTTTCTTGAAAGTGAAAGCCCTTTATGACGACAACGCTTTTTTAGCCATATTTACTGCGGCGTTCACTCCGATTCCCTATAAAGTCTTTACCATCGCGGCTGGCTACTTCGATGTAAGCATGGGAATTCTTGCTCTTGCTTCCGGAATTGGACGAAGTGCCCGTTTCTTTTTGGTGGCAGGACTGCTTTGGGCCTTTGGACCGCCAATGAAACGTTTGATTGACAAGTACTTTGATATCCTTGCCTTGGCTTTCATGGTCTTGTTGATCGGTGGGTTCTTGCTGCTTAAAAAAGTCTTTTAAAACAGGCTAAACCTTTCCCCCAACTTCAACCATCGTCACTCCGTCGCCACCTTCACCCACCATTCCAGCTCTAAACCTTCTGGCATAGGGTGATTTCTTTAGATACTGGCGAATTCCCTTAAGCAAGGCTGAAGTTCCCATGCCGTGGATAATCATTACCTGCGGCACCTGGTTTAAAAACGCCATGTCAAGAAATCTGTCGACTTCGGTAATGGCTTCATCCAGGCGCATCCCCCGAACATCACAGGTATTTTCAGGGCTACGAACAAATGGCAGGTCTTCTTCATCGACAGGCGTCAGTTTCACTGTTTCAGTGTCTAACTCTGGTTTCTTTGGAACTGGCTTAGATTTTTGGGACTTCTTCGATACAGGTTTTGGAACTCTAAGGTCGCTTAGCTTAACGTTTGTCTTCAAAAGGCCAACTTGCACTGTGGCCCTGCGTCCATCTGCCGCGACTTCCATGACGGTTCCTTCCGAGGCAAGGCCTGCCACCCATACTTTGGCGCCAACTTTTAGATCAGCCAAAGGCAGCTGTTCAGTTGGATGGTTTTCGACCATTGCCATCTCGGCAAGAAGGTCCCTTTGTACTTCCCGTTTCTTTTTAGTTACTTCGATTCTGCGCCCTTGGACCTGCCCTGCCTTTTCAGCCTTAGCCTGTTTTGCAATGGCCTCAAGTTCATCTTCCAAGCGCTTCATCTTTTGCAAGACCTCTTTCCTGGCCTCATAAACCAGCCTGTCAGCCTCGTTTCTCAGGCGTATCAGTTCCTGCTCGTACCGTTTTTTATCGGCGGCCAATTTCTTGCGAAGCTCCTGTGTTTCGGCTTTCTCTTCAAGCAGCTCCTGATTAAGCTTGTTAGCATTGGCTAAAGCCTCTTCAAGCATTCTTTCACGTTCGCCTACCAGCTGTTTTGCCCTATCCAAGATTGACTTCCTGAAGCCAACTGCTGCGGCAACATCAAAAGGATTGGATTCCCCAGATTCACCAAGTTCCAAACGATAGCTTGGCCTTCCAGCCTTATCCAAGCCAACCCTGGCGTTTTTTACACCTGGATGGTTTGAGGCCATCATTTTGAGCTGGTCAAAGTGCGTAGCGATAATGCATTCGGCCCCTTTTTCCACAAGCGCTTCAACTATGGCCGTTGCCAACGCCTCACCTTTGCGAGGCTCGGTTCCAGTTGCAAGCTCGTCAATCAGCACAAGGGTCCTACCTTCAGGAACCTTGGTGATTATCTGGTCCAATCTGGCCAATTGGCCTGTAAAGTTGGAAACCGATTTTTCCATGCTCGTGGGGTCACCAATCACCGTGAAAACCTGGTCATACCATGGAATTACAGTGCCTGGCATCGCGGCTGGAAAGATCCCATGACGCATCATTGCTACTGCCAAACCAACCGTTGAAAGCGTTACAGACTTACCTCCAGCGTTTGGCCCTGATACAACGAGGGCGCGACCATGCTGCCCTGCCAATTCCACCGATACTGGAACTACATTTCTGCCAAGCAGGAAGAGGATTGGGTTTTTGATTGAAGACAGCTGCAACCCATCTGCTGGCGCTCCAATGCTGGGTCTGTGAGCCTCCATCCTTTTGGCCAGCTCGGAACGTGCCAAGATTGAATCAAGCCGCCACATGGCCTCTCCAAGCAATCTGGCATCTTCAGCATACTTGCCAAGCAACTTGCTGCGGTCCGCCTTGATAGAACGCTCCTCAACCTCGATTGATTCCAGTACCACCTTCAGTTGATTGTTATCTTCAACAATCTGTGATGGCTCAATAAACAAAGTGGCCCCAGTCTGGGAACTACCATGAATGATTCCAGGCACAAAGCGATGCTCTTCGGCCTTGACTGGCAAAACATAGCGACCTTCACGAATCGTGTAATAGTCATCCTGAAGAATCGGCTCAAGCTTGGTGCTCTTGGCCATTTCTTCTATCAACGCCTTGACTCTACGCCCAAGCGATAGGGCCTTTGCCCTAAATTCAGCGAGCCTAGGTGAGGCATCGTCTCTGATACGCCCTTCGTCATCAAAGGTATCAAAAACCCGTTGTGCGACTGACGACAGGTCTTTCAGCTCATTAAACAGCGCAGCCAGGCCAGGGATTCGCAGGCGGCCAGCCTCCAAACGGTGCGACGTTTCGGCGCCAATCGAAAGCATCTTGGCACATGCAATCAATTCGCTGGGGGACAAAACAGCCCCTTTTGCCGCAGCAGTAAAGGCGAAAGTCATATCTTCAACACCACCTAGTGAAGGCGGATTTGGCAAATCAAAGCAATAGATGCCCTCCTCTACCAAGGCCAACTCGGCATCACAAGCTTGTGGATCCATGTACATCTGCTTGTAACGAATCAACTCTTGGCCACGGCTAGTCCGACAGTAGGCTGAAGCGGCGTCCAGTATCTTTGAAAACTGCAAGTCTGAAAGGGTTTTGGCATCCATTAGAATCTCCACAAATGCACTGCCTTATTAACACGAAACAGCAATGATGGAAAAATCAGTTGACCTAAAGCACCGTCAAGTGTAGATTCTGTCGGCTTTCGCCCCCGTAGCTCAGTTGGATAGAGCTGGGGATTCCTAATCCCTGTAAGCCGGCAGTTCGAATCTGCCCGGGGGCACCAACTACTTGATATTATTTACTAATCAGCCATTTGCGGCGACGAATCGTTCCATGAAATCGACCAGCACTTTTACGTGGTCTAAGGTGGTGGCGTTGTACATCGAGACTCGGATTCCACCTAGGCTTCTGTAGCCTTTAAGTCCAACCATTCCAGCCTTTTTGGCGTCGGCAACGAACTTTTCATCAAGCTCCTTTGAGGGCAGTTTGAAGTCAACGTTCATCACTGAGCGATGGGCCTTGTTTGTCACGTGAGGAATGTAAAAGCCTGAATACTTGTCGATACAGCCATAAAGCAATTCACCCTTGGAAAGGTTGGTTGCCTCGATTGCCGCCAATCCACCGATGGATTTGTTGTACGCCAACACATTTCGCAGCATGTAGATCGAAAACGTCGGTGGTGTGTTGTAAAGGCTGTTTTTGTCAGCGTGAATCCGATATTGCAGCATACTTGGCAGGTCAGTGCGACACTGCTCAAGCATGTCGTCTCTGATAAGTGCTACCACCAAGCCTGACGGCCCCAGATTCTTTTGAGCGCCCGCGTAAATCAAACCAAAGGGACGCACATCAAACGGACGCCACATAAAGTCAGAGGACATGTCCGCAACCAAAGGCACATTGCCAGCATCTGGGAATTCATGCCACTGCGTCCCATAAATCGTGTTGTTGGAACACAAATGCAAATATGCAGCCTTTGGGTCAACCTGATATTCATCAGGGTCAGGAAGGCGGCAATAATCTTCATCCTTGGTAGAACCAATGGCTCGCACATTGTCTGGAGCCACAATTTTGGCCTCTTTATACGCCTTTTCGGCCCAGTTACCAGTGATAAGGTAGTCAGCCTTGCGATCACCGTACAAAAGGTTCATCGGCACCATTGCAAACTGAAGATTTCCACCACCCTGCAAAAAAAGTACTCTGAAGTTGTCAGGGACGTTTAACAGCTCCTTGACAAGCGAAATCGCCTCTTCGTGAACCGCATCGTACTCTTTGGAACGATGAGAGATCTCCATGACCGACATGCCGGCCCCTTCAAAATCTAACATCTCCCTTTGAGCTCGTTCCAAGGCCGGCAAAGGTAGCGCGGCTGGGCCTGCATAGAAATTGATCACACGATTGGACATTGCTGATACCTCCCACTTAACCGGTCGCAGGGGACCGGTCATACCCCTGATCGCCCACAGGCTATCTGGGGTATATGCTATCCAAGTTAATTATTGTGGCAATCCAAAATTGCCGTGCGCAACCCTAAATTCATTTGTTGATTATGGCAATCCTGCCAAATCTGGCATTTACATCCAACCAAGGCGTTATGTGACGGTCCTTGGGCTCCATGTAAACGCCAAGTTCCAGGTCTCTTTCAGTTGTGATCTGCTCGGCTTCAAACGTAAGTGGTGCCCAGTGATGGCTGGTTTGAACCAAGGAACCCATATCACAACGCGCCAAGACTCGAGATCGCTCATTATTGATTCGGGTTGAATGACCGACTGTATCGCATTCCTGGACCTGAGTATCTGTTCGATCACTACCAATCAGGTGGCGATGCACCCAATACATGATTTCAAGCGCCTCTGGGATGCGATCAGGCCTGACGACTCCGCGAGTTGTGGAAGTTGGTACCCAATCCGCAAACTGCCCGTCTCGATGCAACAAATCTGCCCTTGAAGGGGTAAGAGAATGGGCTCCACCCAGATAAGACACGAAGACCTTTGAATCGAGAATAACTCCAAAGAGCCTCAAAAACAGGTCGATAAGTTCTCGGGAGTAGCGAGATTGATAGTGCTTTAAGAAGCGTTCACCAGCTGTTATCGCCTTGATAAATTTATAAGTGCCAGAAGTACCATGGGCAGAGCCATTGGCGGCTGAATAAACAAAATTTCTGCAAACTAGGCGACTTAGCAGCTCATTTTGGTCAGGAGTACCACCCTTTAAAAAGCTTTCGGCCTGTAACAAATTGGCGCAGCCCTGGCTGTAACCCACCCATGCCCAGGGACCTGTAACCCCATCAAGAGCTCTAATAATTATGGCGGCGTTGTGCTCAAACGGTTGAAATAGGCCTGTGTTGGCGCGAATTATCTTTACCCCACGCCGCTGTTCAAGTCGTTCGTAGGTGTGTTCAAATTCCCTTCCTTCACTGCCCCAAGTAACCACACCCATGGCCCCGATAATAGTCAAGTCGTAGTGTCCAGGCTCTGGGTCGATCAAAAGATTAACCAAGGGGTCGGCAAGCAACAGATCCTTGGAGCTTTGGTCGAAATACATCGTATTAATAACGGCCTCGACCAGTGATTTTTCATCCTTTGGCTCTGAAGTGGCCCCACTTGCAAGCCTCAACCAGGTTCGAACGTCGTCTTGGTCCTCCTGCCAAGCCCTTACAACCGACAGGACTTTCAAGGCCTCTTCATTTCGCATCCAAAACGATTTAAACCAATCCCGTTGGAATCCCTTGGGATGGGCCTTTAGATAGTCCGAACATGCTAAAAACGCCTGTTTATAGGCTTTTATTGCCTGATTTTTGGCGGCCTTGGTGGCTTTTGGACCAAGGGCATGCCCAAGCTTGTCTGCAGCTTCAATGGCCTTTATAACATCCGCGTCATCAGCTGTTTTTTGGGCACCCCTCGGGGCCTTGTGGTCTACATTACGTAGATGGCTCCGCTTGGCTTGATAAGGGCCTTCACACTCAAAAATGGCCTCAGCCAGCTTTAGAAGTTCTTTGTAATAGCTGTCTCTAACCCGTTTCCCACCAGCCATGAAGTCGCTTAGATTTGGCACTGGAAGTTCAAGTTTTTCTTCCAAAAATTTCACTAGGTCCACTTCTTCTTTCATCAGGTGCTGGTCCTGACCAAGGAAGGCCATCAACACGCCTGCTAGGACACGAGGAGCTTGGTGGCCAACCTCGATTAACACATCTCTGGTGAATTCTTTGGGGCGGGAGCGCAAAAGCTCCAACAACATTCGATTATTGATCTGACTTTGAAGGCCATGATGGCTTTCTGAAAGGCAAGCCTGCAGAAGTATTGCAACATCAACCACACCAAGTGCACAAGGTGCAGGCCAAGCAGCATCAGGGCTATCAATTCCGGGCAAAGGCCCTATAACCTCGCCTAAAAAGCCAGCAATCCAGGCTTGCTGACCAGCAAAGGCCAAGCCACCCCAACCATGCTCCAGTTTTGATACAGATTTCTTGGAATCCCTGATAAATCGCAACCTTGCACTTACTGAGTCCGAAAGGCGGCAGTGCTTTAACACATAGTCAAGCTGGGCAATAGCAAGCTCAGGTGCGACCTGAAGCAAAGCCATCTGCTGTTTTGATGGAATGACATCCTTTTTGGCCATCTCGTAGATTTCATTGGCAGATAAAAGGCCTTCCAAAAGATGTTGAAATTCAGGACGGTGTCGCAGCGGAGGGACTTCTACAGGCGGCTGCTGCTCCACTGGAATGCCGGGCGCGGTGACTGTTGCAAGCCATCGCAGCAAGCCACCAATTTCATAGTCGTATTCAGTGTCAGGCATGGCCTCCAAAATGGCCATTCTAGCCTTGGCAACGTTCAATCCCCTGGCCTCAGTGACATCCTTTATCAAAGGAACCAACTTGTCGGTCATAGAATCATTTTCGACCAGGATTTGCGAAAGCAGAGCAGCCAGTCGCTTTCTGGGCAGGATGTCTCCCGGGGTCTTGATATTTTGCTCTTTAAGATAGTTCTTGATGTGCAGCACACGACGTCGAAGTCGGGCCAGATCGTGGGCAAGCTCCTCGTTGAACATGCGGATTACGGCCTCAATGTGCTCTAGGCCGTCTTCAGAATCAAGCAGGTCCAAAAGCGGTGCTGGATCGCCAGCAGGGTCTAATAGGGCGTTAAAAAACCTGGCACCGTAAGTGCTGTCCTTTCCGCCTAGAACAGAAAAGCGCCCACCGGGGCTTATACTCACCGTTAACTCGCCTTGCCTAAGGTCTGAAACCAAAAGGGAAACAGAGCCAGTAGGGCTTTGAATCATTACGTCTTTGCCAAAAAGGTCCCATGCAAGGTCAAAGGCAAAACTGGAGACCCCCTCTGGCTGGATTGCTCCTTCCTTCCAGCTGATTTTCGCGATTGAGCCAGCGGGTAAGTCAATGATTCTATGTTCCAGATTGATGGACGCCGAATTGACGGTGAAAGAAGCGTCTCCTCTGGGTTTCAATACAAGCTCTCCACCAGGTTCTGTTGGACCAAGTTTGACACCCAAATCAAAGCAAGTGTCGGCATCCACAAGGCCTTTTAGTAGGTTATCGTTGAGTTGCAGCTCTGGAATTGGGTTGATGTCAGCATCCAGTTCGGCAGACATCGAGCCACACCAGGATACAGCCAAATCCCAAATCTGATCATCGTATGTAACCTTGCCCTTGAGCGAGCCATTGGGGATGCTGGCTATCACGTTATTGCCTGAGCCCTTGACCAAGGCCTGCTTGCCAAGGTGGATATTTGATGAAAAAGAAACCCCACCTTTGGCGGGATAGATTGTTGCAAAACCGGTCTTGCTGGAGTGGATTGTTAAGGCACCATGGCAGCTAAAATCCTTGAGAGTTACTAAAAAACCGCGTTTGACATCAGTCAGAACGTGGGATGAGTTCGCTTGAATATTGATGGCTGGCCAAGTGGAACCTTTTTTCAGTAAGACGTCAAAATCCCCCTCAAATCTTTCCCACCAATCCTTCTTGGGGGTTGTCAAATCAAATCGTCCACTTCCGCTACTTTTAGCAACAATCCCCTTTGTGCCCAAGGCTGGAAGGATGGCAATTTGTGGCAGGTCAAATCTCCATAGATTGCGCTTTCTTTTGGCCTTGAAAGAGGCTGATAACATGACCTTTTCTGGAGTGGATAGCGAAGCTCGCAACTGGGTTCTGTCCACCAAGCCGACACGACCGGCTAATTCCGGTAACGAAAACACGCCATTACAGTTACCATTTACTTCACTAACCATCCTATGAAGAGCGTTAATGATGCCTAAAGGATTTGTCTTGCCCTTTACCAGCTTGGAGCCGGCAAGCGGTGAAAAGGTAAATAGCTGCTCCAGCGAGGCGTGAAGCGTTGGTAGTATTGCTTGTGGTAGGACCACATCTGCAAATGGATACTCGACCCGATTTCCTAGGTTTAGGATACCGTAGAAGGAGAAGGTAAGTTCCCAACGCCCCTGTTCCGGAAGCCATTTTGGCTTTGCAACGGCTTTTTTAACCAAAATTTCAGACTGTTCCAGCCTGCTCCTTGTTGCAACTCTTCTGCCTGCACCTAGCACTTGGCTGGCCAGCCAAGTAGCTAGGAAACGACTGGAGTCATCACCTTTACCCAAGGTGAGCGCGTGCAGGCCAACAGCATCAAGGGTGGCTCCTCCAATCTTATTAACCAGTTTGCCTACTGGCCCTTCAGCGAATTCGCGGATCGAGGTGACTACTTCAGGTTCAATGATTGACCTTAGCTCAACTAAGGTCTCGACAACATTTAGCAAACGCAGATGATTGGTTAGCTCAAGCTCAATTTTATGGACCAAGGGGCCGACTGCCCAGCTTCCCTCTCTTGGAGGCCCCACCTCGATGTTCACTTGGGCCTCGGTTTTATCTGGGATCTCGATTTTGAAGCCAGGCCCATCGCCAACTGGGATTTCGTGGATACCTGCGACAAGTGAGGCTTTAGCATCGAGTGTAAGTTGCGCAATTTGCTTGGAAGTCACGTTTTCCAGAATAACTGCGCCAAGCTCTGGTAACTTAAAAGGGGCAAAGTGTTGGGAAGCAGTCTCATCAAAGCGCCGCCCAAAGTGCAATTCCACCAAAGGCACTACACCATTATGTTTTGTTCGAAACTGCACTTTGTTAGTGGTTCTGGACATAAAACGAATCCCCAAATGACGGGCGCTATTCTAACGCAAATAACCCCCAAATTCAGCCGTTCTTAGCAGCACTTTCTGGAAAAAGTGGTAGCAGAGAACAAAGTAACCCCCTGTCCCCGTCCCTGTCCCCGTCCCCGTCCCTGTCCCCTGTCCCTGCTACAGATCGTGCTAATTAGCACGTTCTGGTTCATGATGTTTGTTGGGCTTTGGCGTTTTATCTCTTCGTTACAGTTTAAAAACATGTCCGTGGGCATCCTTCCGGGCCCAAAATCTCCCGTAGCCACCCCGACTGTCTCTTAGTGACATCGTCCGGGCGAGATATACGATTGCTAACGTGTACGTTCATCCTTTTGGCCCGGACGGGCCGCTGCGCGGCCTTCAAGTCACCTAAGAGACGTCGGGTCCCGGCAACTCCCGATAGCGCCCTCCAGGATTGCCCCCGGACCATGTTGCAGGGTGCCCTCTCGACCTTCTTTTAGCTCCAAATCCTGCGGATCAGCACGATCATCTCCCTGGTCCTGTTCCCGTCCCTGTCCCTGTCCCCGTCCCTGTCCCTGTCCAACCACCGGCAATGATTTTGGCTTTAAATTTACCAGCGTTATACTACCAAGAGCAGATGCATTGCAAAGTGCAGAGATTGCAAAACAAAAGTCGATTCTTAGGTGGTTCATGCAAAAGACTGAATTGCTTGAAATGATTGCAAATGGTGAAAACTCTGCTGTCGAATTTAAACGTGACGACGTTTCTCCAGAAAAGCTGGCTAGGGAAATTGTGGCCTTTGCCAACACACAAGGCGGAAAGATTCTGCTGGGGGTGGAAGATGACGGTACCATCACTGGTTTACAACGATCCAACACTCAAGAATGGGTACTAAATGTCTTTAGAGACAAGGTGTATCCCCAGATAATCCCTCACTATATTGAAGTTGCCGTTGATGACAGAACAAAAGTGGGCGTGATTTCCATTGCTATGGGAGTGTCTAAGCCTTACGTGCTACGACACAACAAACGCGACGACATTTATGTCCGCATGGGCAATCGCTCTGAAATTGCATCTAGGGAACTGCAGATGCGACTTTTCGAAAGTGGGGGGTTGTTACACGTTGAAAAGTTGCCTGTTGCTGGCACCTCTATAGAAGATTTGGACCTAGCCAGAATCGATTTTTACTTTCGGTCTATTCTTTGTGATCCAGATATCCCTGGAACGCAGTCTGAATGGATTGATCGTCTGGTTGATCTTGGCTTGATGGCTGAGGATGGTTTGGGTAACAAGGCGTGCTCTGTGGCTGGGCTGGTGTGCTTTGGTTTTTTGCCAAGGCGATATTTACATAATGCGGGTCTGCGGGTTATGGCCTTTGATAGTGATGACAAGGAATATCAGGCTTTGCTGGACCGAGTGCTGGATGGACCTTTGGTGGGACGTTGGATGACTGACAAATCTGGGCAGAAGCGTTTGGTTGAAGATGGATTGATTGAGAGCTTCATTTCAACCATTTCACCGTTCGTTTCCGTGGAGTCATCGTTTGTTGATGAAAATATGGTGCGGCAAAAACAGTGGTTTTATCCCATAGAGGCGATTCGAGAAACGGTGATCAATGCTTTGGCTCACCGTGATTGGACGAAACCTGTAGACATCGAGGTAAGTAGCTATTTTGACCGTTTGGAGGTTATCAGTCCTGGCAAGCTTAACAACACAATGACCATAAAAAACATGATCGCGGGTCAGCGTTCCTATAGAAACCCCATTATTATGAATATATTGCGAGATCACGGCTATGTAGATGCTCGTGGAATGGGAGTTCGCACAAAGATTATTCCTTTGATGAGAAACATCAATAAAACCGACCCGGTGTTTGAAGCGACCGATGATTACCTGAAAACGGTGCTATACAGAAAAAACAGTCAGTAAAGGCCCCGGACCATGTTGCTGGGTGCCCTCTCGACCTCTTTTTAGCTCCAAATCCTGCTAAACAGCACAATCGTCTTCCTGCCCCTGATCCTGTCCCTGCCCCCGTCCCTGTCCCTGTCCCCGTCCCTGCTCCCGTCCCTGCCCTACCCCGGTACCACCGCCCAGGACAAGCTCATGTGGTCTGGCATCAATTGTTCCTTGGCTTTGCGTAGATTGGGCTCGCCCATGTCCTGCTCACGGTCAACCCATTGGATTTCTTTTGGGATTCGCCTTGCACATTCTCTGGTCAAAACAAGATAGGAGCCTGGTCTGCAGGTCATGGCCTTTTCAAAGTGTGTAACCCAGGTGTCTTTGGTTAGCTGGCCCCCAATGGACAAACCGATGATTTCCCCTTGGGCGCCCTTAAGAACGATGCCTGAAAGGTCCAAAGCCTCTATGTTGTCCAGACATGTAGCCAAGGCATGCATTTCATGCTCCAAGACTTCATGACCTTCACACTCGCGCTCCTTGCACCACCTTTTTAAAAATTCATTGATGGCCTGACGCTGTTGGCTTGCGGCTGGCTCTACAGACCAGTCACCAGCTCTCATGAACTGGGCAATTTGATTACGCTTTTTGGAATATTTCTTGCCTGCAAAAGTGGCCATGTCTGAGGTCTTGTAGATGTAATCACTGTTATTTGAATCTTGCACCAGTGAAAAGCGCGAACGGTCCAGGAATCTTGCTTGTTCATCTGGCACAAATCTGATGATTGGTGGATGGCCATGACTTCTGAGATAGTCGAAGCATGCCTCGATAGCCTCGTTTAAGTCACCTTTACCTACTGGGCAAATGAAGCGCAGGTGATTATTTTCGCGGTAACGTAAAAAAAGCCAGTCATCTATGACCGTCCAACACGAGTCATTAAAGTTGTGCCAACACACTTGAATTGCAAAGGAATACTCGCAAAGCCTATATCCAGAATTTCGAAAGCGGCTGGCTATTTCAGCTTTCGAGGCTATCCCAACCGGCTCAAACTGATGATCATGGGGAATTTTCAATCTCTAGTGCTCCTGCTTCAATCTCATGGGGATAAAGCCAACCAAGGGCCTAAACCCCAAGCGTTCATAAAAATCCTGTGTCCCTGGTTCTGCAACTAGGCCAATCCAGCGCAGTCCTTGTCTTACGCAATGATCCCGCAAAAAGCAAACTAGCTGAGCACCTAGCCCCTGGCCTCTGAACTCAGATAAGACAACAATATCCTGGATGTATGCATCAGAACGACCATCAGAAAGCACCCGCCCAATCCCAATCAGTCGACCTTGCGAGCGAACCGCGCAAACGGCCCAAGATCCGGCCAAAATATCAGGAATGGCGCTTTCATCATCACCCTCCTCCCACCATCCAGCGCTGCGATACAGCGCCAGCACGTCCGCAACATCCAGCCCAGAATCAATTTCAAAGGTCACTTCATCGATTTTCATAAGTCACCGGCCCAAAAGGCATCCGTCGCCATCCGCCAATAATCTTGATAAAAGACGGCACAGTCGCTTACGCAACCAAGCGAAAGTCTTTTGCCAGCTAGTCAAAAGGCAGTCAAGCGAAAAGGAACAAAGATCATGCCCCACGAGGATTTGGGCTAATTTAGCATCGATCACCCCCTGGTAATAAACAGTGAAATTGAATCCGGATATAAAACCAGCTAACATGCCCCAGCTTTTAAACACCAGCAGGGGGGGGACAACTATGAGACACCGAAATTTGGCTTTACCGCTCGTAGTGGGGCCATTGGTTGTTATGCTTGCCTGCTCGTCTGGAACTAATTCCAAAGACGACGGGGGGTTACTTGATACTGCGCCGCCGCTTGAGGCTGTTGACCAAACTCCTGATGAAGGTGGCCGCGATGACGGTACATGTCAAGACACCGTGATGGCTGGAAATGTTGACGCTGCTTCTACCTTGATGCAAGAGGCCAAGGCTGCTTATCAGGCAGAGCTTGAGACCGGTACAAAGCAAGAGGCAATAGAGGCCGCGGCAAACTTCTTGAACTCCAAAGAAGGTGTCTTATTTGTAAGGACAAATGACTCTGCCATCTTTTTTACCTCGCCTGCTGGGATTCGATGCGGCATTTACATCGACACTATGATTGGCGGCGCCCCTTTGGAGGCCCCAAATTCGGCTCCATTGATGCCAGCGCCACTGGCAAATCCTGCTGAAGCGGTCGGCAAAGCTGGTATCTACTCGACCTTGGCCGACGTAGCTGGTTTTAAAAACACGCACCGTAAGATAGCTCAATTGCTTACAAACGCCGCTTTCCAAGTGGCGCCTGTGTTTGCAGGTGAACAAGTCACCTTGGACTCCATCCGCCAGATGTCCGAGTTTGACGTGATTTACATTCGAGTCCATGGCGCCATCGATGACCGCATGTTTACTTTTATGACAGGTCAGTCCCCATCTGGTGACCTTTGTAAGCTCGCTGATGAATTGCATAGCAAGGCGGTTGGGCTTGGAACAACTATCGACAGCGACCAGGTGCTTTTCACGGTCTATCCAAAGTTTTTCCAAAGCTCAGAGTTTAAAAGCGACAGTCTAGCTTATTTTTCGGCCTCCAACGGGCTCAAAACGACTACCCTCGCCCAGGCTATGCATGAAAAGGGACTAAGAGCCTTTATTGGTTGGAACAACGTTGTAGCGTCAGCAGAAGAAGACGATTACACAAACATCGCACTTTTCGAGCGCCTTTTACAAGGAGCGACATTGGGCGCCGCAATGACTGAGCTTGAAGCAGAAGACCCGCGTTTTGGCGACACTTGGATTGAGGCAGGCAATGAAGACACCCATGCAAAGTTGGACTACTACCCAAAACCGGATGCCGCCAAGCTTCGAATCACCGCGACTGGCTGCGATGAGGACTCAGATTGCCCACAGGAGCCCGAAGCACAAGTCTGTACAGCCCACCAGTGCGTCGAGGTAACTTGTGTTCAGGATTGCTCCGGCCGTCAGTGTGGCCTCGATCCAACTTGTCGCGAATCCTGCGGGGATTGTGAGCTTCCCTATACTTGCAATGAACAAGGCCAATGTGTGTGCCTACCAGAGTGTAAGGGACGCGAGTGCGGTCCAGATCCAATCTGCCCTGAGTCTTCCTGTGGCTCTTGCGATGAGAATTATGAATGCGACTCCTACGGCCAGTGTCAGTGTGTACCACAATGCGGCAACCGAGTATGCGGGCCAGATCCGATTTGTGGCCATTCGTGTGGGGAAGACTGCGTTTATCCCGACACTTGTAATGCTCAAGGTCAATGTGAGTGTGTAAAAAATTGCATTGGTCGAGTTTGCGGCCCAGATCCGGTTTGTGGCCTGCCCTGCGGAACTTGTCCGACCAACTATGAATGCAACTCCGACGGCCAGTGTCAGTGTGTACCACAATGCGGCAACCGAGTATGCGGGCCAGATCCGATTTGCGGCCACTCCTGTGGGCCCTGCGCCCACCCCAACACTTGTAATGCCCAAGGTCAGTGCATATGTGTGCCAAAGTGTCTTGACCGAGTGTGCGGTCCAGATCCGGTTTGTCCTGCGTCCTCCTGCGGTACTTGTACCCATCCTAAACGGTGCAATGCTAATGGCCAATGTGTGTGCGAACCGGAGTGTGGGGCTCGACAGTGCGGACCAGATCCGGTTTGTGGCCAGTCCTGTGGGAATTGCCCATCTGATGGATTCTGCGACACCAGTAACGGTAGGTGCGTGCCCCAGACTGTTGGATTTTGCATTAATGACTGGTGTTTGATACCGGCAGGCAACGATATGATAGGAGCTCCTAATGGAGATGACAAAGCAACTAACAGTGAGATACCACAACACGAAGTCTGGTTTACTCGTAGCTACTACATCAAGCAAACCGAGGTAACCCAGGGAGAGTGGAGGTCGTTGATAGGTAACAATCCATCATACTTTCGCTCTTGTGGCGATGACTGCCCTGTCGAGCGAGTCAACTACTATGACGCGGTTTATTATGCGAATGCGCTTTCCACGTCTGAAGGCCTTGAAACCTGCTACACCTTGAGTGGCTGCTCAGGTAGTGCGGGTGTCAACTTAAGTGGGTGCACTGTGACTTTTAAGGGCCTTGGCTGCAAAGGTTATCGTTTGCCGACCGAAGCTGAATGGGAACACGCTCTACGAGCTCGCTATCCTGGTAAAATCCTATGTGACAATCCTCTTGATAGATGTGCCTGGTACGACGATAACAGTAGCAACCAAACCCATCCTGTGAGTCTGAAATGGCCTAGTGAGTGGGGACTGAGAGATGCAACCGGTAATGTCCGCGAATGGGTCTACGACTGGTTTAAGAACGACTATTACACTGACTGCTTCAACAACGGCTGCACCGATCCCACTGGCCCAACACAAGGCCACTACCGGGTTGTTCGCGGCGGCTCCTACAGAGACGCTTCTACGTACTTACGCTACAGTTCCCGCCAACCGACCACGCCTAACACCCGCGAAAGCTACCTGGGTTTCCGCATCGTAAGGACGAAGCCGTAGCCCCCCGCCCCTGTCCCTGCCCCCCGCCCCGGCCCCTGTCCCCGTCAATTGGGCTTTAATTGCTCAGTTGAATTGTTTGGATGATTGACTTTCAATCCTTGTTTGGAACAATTCAGAAGGGCGATTCCATGTCGTCTATGGCGAACCTCAACAGAAGTATTCGCCATAGAGGTCCGTGGACTTAAGCAGGCTGAATTGGCAAACAGTGTTGGAATGTCTCAGAATTATTTGAGTCAGATTGAAACAGGCAAGATAAATGTTGCACATGCAAGGGAGAGGTAGTTATGACTGAAGCTAGATCCTCAAAACATCCCCTTAAACTGAGAAACTGTCTCCCCCAAGAGCTGCAAGATGAAGACGAGGAGCTTATCGAGCGATTTGTGACAGTGCTCTACTTCATCACGAATGGAATGAAGGCTGGTGAAAGACTTCTCGCTAGGGCTCAGGAGAAATTGAACAAGGCCGCAACCGATGATGAGCGAGAAAAAGCTCAAAAAGAAGTAAACTTTGCAGAAAAAGTACTGCCCAGCCGCAACTACTTGAGATTCCCTGAAAAAAACGATGCTCTTCTGGACCGACTGGAAAAGCTCGGATTGATTGAAACACTTTCCTCGGAGCCGAAAACTATTTCACGCCGCGTCAAACTCACAGAAAAAATATCCCCCATACAAGCGAATGTGATTGTAGATACCTATCGAGGCATTTACCCACCGTATATACATCATGCCGTAGCGAAGGACCCCGTTGCGCTTTTGGATAAAGTCGCTTCAAAAGGACGCCGTGAGGAGTTCATCTTGCGCGACTGGGACGCAACTAAAACGCCAGAGTGGGCCTTCCATGTTCCCCGTTGGTTTAACAGTGCTCTTGACATCCAATTGATATCACGAAAATGGAACACCGTTGAATATACCGTGTGGGCGCAAGGGGTAAATTTTTCTTTTAGGGCCGGGGACGTCCTATATCAAGACTTGGACGATTATCTGCAGGGGACTCCTGCGCTCTTCGTTGAGTCAGCGATAAATGCACGTGGGACCAAGCCTGAAGGATTGAATACAGGAGCAGATACCTCGGCTCCAGAACTTGCCGAGCTTGAGAATGACGAGCCCAACGATGCTGCGGGCAAAGATTTTTTCCCAGGAAGTGTTACTTTCAGAGATTGCGTGACCGACGAGGTCAAAACCGTCACACAGGTGGAGTTTGTGAAAATGTTGATGGGAGGGACGCGGCAATAGCTTTGCCCCTTGTTCTAAATTACCGACGAGGACACAAAAGTGACCTCAAAAAACCGATTTTGGACCTTCAGCTAAGATTAGGCGGGGATTATTGGCTGCCAATTTTAGGTTGACATAACGCCGCTTGTTTAGTAAACAATTGCCCCTATCTGTCAGAGGCCGTTCGTGCCTTCTGACAACTCGACATTGGCATTTAAGACGCGGGAAGGTCACATGAAAACGTATGATACTGGACAGATTCGGAACGTCGGGCTCTTTGGGCACCAGGGCGCAGGTAAAACCAGCGTTGGTGAGGCGATTGTATTCCTGGGCAAGGCTACGACGCGTCTGTGCAGCGTCAATGATGGTAACTCCAACTTTGACTTCGACGCCGAAGAGATCCGCCGGAAAGCCTCAATGTCCATGGCTGTTGGATACGGTGAGTGGGATAAGACCCTGATTAACGTTATTGATAACCCAGGGGATACAAACTTTGCTGCAGAGTCGGTTGTTGCTACAAACGCGGCCGATCTGGGCTTGTTAGTTGTTGGCACCATCGACGGCGTCCAAGTTGGGACAGAAAAGCACTTTGAACTGCTTCAAGAGGCTGGGCTTCCAACTGTCATCGTTTTGACAAAGCCAGATCGTGAACGTTCTGAGTTCGAAAAAGCCCTTGCACAGGTTCAAGAGGTCTTTGGCTCGGCAGTTGTACCGCTGACCATTCCAATCGGTACGGAATCATCCTTTAAAGGCGTTGTAGACCTGCTTGCAAACGAGGCGCACATCTATGACGCTCACGTTGGCAGCGTAGGCGCTATCCCTGGCGATATGGCCGATGTAGTTGCCTCCCACCGAGAGCAGTTGATCGAGAAGCTTGCCGAGCAAGATGATGAACTGATGATGAAGTATCTCGATGGTGAATCTTTGACTCTCGATGAACTGAAAACCTGCCTGTCTGTTGGCCTGAAATCTGGGGCCGTGGTTCCAGTTGTGACTGTAAACGCCTCAAACGGCGCTGGTGTGGACTTTTTGTTGGACCTAATCACCAACCACGGTCCTTCACCCGCCGAAAGAAAAGCTTACAAGGTAAAAGTCGGCGAGTCCGAAGAAGTTATTGAATCTTCTGCAGCCGCACCCTTTTATGGCTATGTGTTCAAGACGATTATGGACCCACAACAGGGTCGTATCAGCATTCTACGCGTACTGGCCGGCTCGCTTTCACCAGACGGCTCTTTTGTGAACGTCAACACTGGTACTCGTGAGCGTTTTGGTACGTTGACCAAACTGCTTGGAAAGAAACAAGAATCCGTGACAGGCGCTAATGTTGGTGACCTAGTAGCGGTAGTCAAGCTTAAAGAAACCAGAACTGGCCACACCCTTTATGCGGAAGAAAAGGGCGGCGGCGAGCTGGTCACCCTGCCCTTGCCACCACCTTGCATCACGTACGCGATTAAGCCCAAGAGCCAAGGAGACGAGGACAAGGTTTCCGGCGCTGTCCAGAGGCTTGTGGAAGAAGACGTCGGGCTTGAGACATCACGTGATGACGAGTCCAAGGAATTCTTGCTGCACGGCCTTGGTCAGTCTCACATCCTGACGGCTGTTGAGAAACTGAAAAAGAAATTCAACGTTGACGTTGAAATGAAGCTCCCGCGGATCGCTTACAGGGAAACCATCAAGGGCGTCGCCAAGAACGTGGAAGGTAAACACAAGAAACAATCCGGTGGACGTGGCCAGTTTGGCGTGTGTTACATCGACATGGAGCCAACCGCACGTGGCGCAGGCTTTGAGTTCGAAGACGCCATCTTTGGTGGAGCCATCCCACGCCAGTTCATCCCTTCGGTTGAAAAGGGTATCAGAGATCAGATGGCCAAGGGTGTTGTCGCTGGCTATCCAGCTGTCGACTTCAAGGTCAAGTTGATTGATGGAAAGTACCACGATGTTGACTCTGATGGGCGCTCCTTTGAAATGGCCGGATCTCGTGGATTCAGGGCTGCCTTTAAGCTGGCAAAGCCTGTAATTTTAGAGCCTATTCAAGAATTGACCATTTCTATTCCAGATGAATTCCTTGGAGATATCATGGGTGACGTTAGCGCACGCCGTGGTCGTATCATGGGAACAGATGCCAAGGGAAAAACCCAGTTGGTAAAGGCTCAGATCCCGTTGTCTGAATCCCAGACATACGCTACTGATCTAAGAGCTATGACTTCGGACAGGGGCTCTTTTACGACGGTTTTCAGTCACTATGAAGAATTGCCTCCTAACTTGGCTGAAAAGCTGATCGCCGAAGCAAAGCTGGAAGAAGAAGAAGACTAGTCCCGGGCGCCTAAAATCGCACCGTTTACCCGAAATCACCACTTGGCCCCAAAATCACCACCTCGAAATCTGATAAGATAGTTGGGCCTTTTTTGTAGCAGGATTCAAGATGATCCGTGTAGACACAGTACCCATTTCGTTGGATTCAATGCCCCCGGCATTACAGAATATGTTGGCCCCTGGTGCGCCACCAGAAAGAAGGCTGGCGTTGGCAAAAGCCGTTATACCAATGGATCCTCGTGACCTTTTGACCAGCTTGGCCTACCTGTCCCAAGACAAAAATCCTGACATAGCTCAGACCGCTGCTGATAGCATTAATCAGATCCCATTGAGCGTTTTGTCACAGGCTGTCAAGATCCATGACAACCCGGGTACTCTGGACAGACTTGCCAGGGCCCACAGTAGCATCAATGGGTTAGTCGATCTGATAGTTGCCAATAAAAACGCGGCCAACGAGACGATAGCCCATATTGCAGGCAGCTCAAAAGGGCCAGTCCTTGACCAAATCGCGGTTAACCAATCAAGAATTCAGGATTTTCCAAAGATAGTTGAGGCGCTTTACTACAACAGTGAAACCCGAATGGGAACGGTTGCGGTGGTGCTTGAAAACGCCGTTCGTATGGGCATTGATCTGTCCCATATTCCGGGCTATCTGGAAATTGTTGAGTCAATCTTGGGCCCAGAAGCTGCAAATCGTGCGAAAAGAAAGGAAGATTTCCTTGTTGAAGAGCCAACCTCAAAGGATGAACCTGAAGAGCAAGCCCAGGAAGCTAACGCTGAGGAAGGCCTAGATGAAGAGGAAGGCCTGGATGAAGAGGCTTTTTCGCAATTGATGGGCGAATCATCTGAAGACGAGGCCGGCGTCGTGGACCAAAAGGCTGAGGCAGAAGACGAGGAAGCTAGCCTGAACAAGTCGGCGGCGCTATGGAAACAGGTTGCTAAGATGTCTGTTGCCCAGAAAGTCAGGGCGGCCCTTTTGGGTAGTGCCGAGGTCAGGGATTTGTTGATCCGAGACACAAGACGATTGGTGTACATGTCCGTCTTAAAAAGCCCCAGAATTAATGAAAAGGACATTATCACCTATGCTAAGTCCAGGAATCTTAATGAAGATATCATCCGTTCAATCGCCACCAGTCGTGAGTGGACCAAAAACTACGCCGTTCGAGCCGCCTTGGTGGCAAATCCCAAATGCCCTCCTAACCAGGCTATGTCCTTCCTGCGAACCTTGATGAATCGAGACGTCAAACAGCTATCTCAATCCAAGGATGTGCCAGGTTATGTAGCTCGTAATGCCAAGCAATTATTGCAATTGCGTGAAGAAGGCAAGGCCAAGCAGGCCTAAAGAACCGTCAGATTAGCACTGAATCAAAACACCGCCGTTGGATGTTCACCCGCCCAAAGAATGGTGTCCTTTTTACAGCGTATATCGTCGGTTTTGGGATAATCCACATTGTAGTGCAGTCCCCTGGATTCCTGTCTGGACAGGGCACTTTCCACAATTAGCTGTGACATCAGCAGTAAGTTGCGCAGTTCAGCAATATCCGGCGTTAAGGGGGTCGACAGCAGGTACTCGCGAATCTCTCGTCCCAACAGGTCCAAGCGCCCTCTAGCACCGTGCAAACGGCGATTTGAGCGAACGATTCCAACATAGTTCCACATCAAGCGCCTGATCTCATCCCAGTCCTGGCTGACCATGACGTTTTCTTGACGCTGGCCCGGCCTACCAGTCAGCATCCAGGCCCTTGGAGCAGCCTCTTTGTCGTAGGGAACCAACAGGTCTCGCTTTTTGGATATATCCTGGACAGCTCTGTTGGCAAAGACTAAAGCCTCCAACAACGAATTGGAAGCCAGCCGATTTGCACCATGAAGTCCAGTACATGCCACTTCGCCGATTGCATAGAGGCCAGGCAGCGAAGTCTGCCCCTCGGTGTCGGTCAAGACGCCTCCACACATGTAATGGGCTGCAGGCACGACCGGCACAGGCTCAGTCCTCATATCAACGCCGAATTGCAAGGTGGTGGCCAAAAGGTTTGGAAATCGTTCTTCCAAAAAGGAAGGTGACAGGTGGGTCAAATCCAAGAGGATGTGATCATCCCCTGTGGCCTTCATTTCGTGGTCAATCGCCCTAGCGACTATGTCCCTTGGGGCGATTTCTTTTTGAGGATGGTACTTATCCATGAATCTAGTACCATCTAGGCGTCTCAGATAACCACCTTCACCCCTTAAAGTCTCGGACAGCAAAAAGGATTTGGCCTTTGGGTGATATAAGCAGGTGGGATGGAACTGAAAAAACTCCATGTTGGCTACCCTGGCGCCAGCTCTGTAAGCCATAGCGACGCCGTCACCTGTGGCCACATCAGGATTACTGGTGTACAGATAGACCTTTCCACCACCGCCAGTTGCCAAAATCGTTGCCCGGGCGTAAACCGGAACAACAGTTCCATCAAGACGACTCATCAAGAAGGCACCCACTACCCTTCTGGAGCTGCTGGAATCGTCATAAATCAGGTCCAAACCTAGATGGTCTTCCAAGATAGAGATGTTTGGATGCTGTGAAACCTTGGCGACTAAAACCTGCTCGATTTCGCGCCCAGTCAGGTCGGCTACATGCAGGACTCTACGCCTGGAATGGCCACCTTCACGGCCCATGTCATATTCGATGGCATCATCGGAGCCCACCGTGGAAAAAGAAACACCCTGCTCAACAAGCCACGAAATGCGATCAGGAGCAGCCCTGACACAAAGGTCAACCACATCCTCGTGACAAAGGCCTGCGCCTGCAATCAAGGTGTCGTCTTTATGAAGCTCAAAGCTGTCATCCTTGCCCATCGCGCCTGCTATACCACCTTGGGCATAGCGAGTGTTGGATTCAGGCGCCTCTCTTTTGGTGGCTACGATGACTTGCCCAAGTTGAGCGGCCTCCAGTGCGAAAGACAGGCCCGCAATTCCAGACCCAATTACAAGAAAATCAGTTTGCATTTAAAACTTCCTTCTGTAGCCAAAAGCTTATCTGGAGCGATTCTGAGGGCTGAAGATCTGGCGGAACATGTAGCTAGCGATATCGGGGTTTTCCTCTAGGCGCCGAGTTGCATAGGCGTACCAATCAGCACCAAATGGTACATACCACCTGACCTTGAATCCACGAGCAACCAACGCATCCAAGGTGTCTTCAACCGGGACACCCAGCAACGCCTGGAATTCAAACGTGTCCTTAGGAATGCTCCTAAACGTGACCATTTCCTCTAGTGCAGTTATAAGCTGCAGATCATGGGTCGCAAAGGCGGTGTAATTGCCGCGCCCCTCCAACAGCAACTCTGCACACCTTAAGTACGACTGTCGTATCTCGTCCGGGTGCTTAAAGGCAATATCCGGGGGTTCACGATAAATCCCCTTGCAAAGCCGGATGTTGGCGCCAGTGTTGGCCAACTGTCTGGCATCTTCCTCGGTACGCTTCAGATACGACTGTAAGACCACACCAACGTTACCACGCCCCTCTCGAACCTCGTTATGGATATCCAAGGTTTTTTGGGTCAGCGAAGAATCTTCCATATCTATGCGCATGAATATGCCCAAACTCTTTGCATAATCAGCCAGATCGTGGACTCTTTGAATGGCTGCGGCCTCGTCCAAGCGCAACCCCAGATGCGTCAGCTTCACGCTGATATTGGCCTGCAGACCATCTTCAGCAATATGTTTCAGCACCGACTTGTATCCAGCAACAACTCCGTCTGCCTGCTCTGCAGATGAAACATCTTCGCCAAGAATGTCTAAGGTCGCGTGAAAATTACGGGAATTCATGTTTTGAATGACCTGACGGGCAGAATCAAAGTCCTCACCCGCGACGTATCTCATTGCAAACCGTTTAATCAACTTCCTTGGCATCAAAGGCATCATGAAAATAACGAACCGCCCAAACATTTTTTCTACCCCGTTAGTAGCGACTCATTAGAACAGCCCTATAAACCTTTTTCAAGCATCTTTTGAGCATCTTTGTTGTCAGGATTCTCACTTAATACCCGCATTACATACTGACTGGCACGTCTCTTGTCATTTCTGGCGACGTAAATCTCCGCCAACGATAGCAACAAGACCTCTCGATCCGCAGCCTTCAGACTATCCATTTTCAAGATCAGCGGTTGGAAAATCCTTAGCGCCTTATCATGCTCACCCTGGTTCATGTATAAACGGGCCAAAGCCATGCCGTTAATCATATTAGCCGCGTCATATTCATGACACAGCCTGTAGTACAAGATGGCCTTGTCGAGCTCTCCAATCTCCTCGAATGTTTTGCCAAGTTCATGTGCATATGGCGGCAACTCTCTAAGGCGGCGCTTACCTTCCAAGTAGTTGACCAGCCACTCCAGATACGGGATAGAACGCTGCCGCTCCCCACTGCGCAGATAGAAGTTCACTATGCCTGCCACAATCTTTGGATTATCGGGTTTCAACTGATAGGCTTTATCAGCCCACTCAATAAACTTTTCAGCTGAATTCAGCTTGTTCAGGTAGATTTCGGCGATCTCAAACGACATCTTGGCAAGTTCTGATTCGTCGGTTACCCGCTCAATCTCCCGCTCAAGCAACGCCACTAACCCCTTAAAATTCCGGGTCTTTTCAAGCAGCGTCTTCAAAAGGACGTTTGCTTCCTTGTGCTCGGGATTAACCGCCATAATGGCCTCAAGAGCCTCTTCAACGTCCTTTCCTGTATCGCCTACAGCCAAACCAAGCCTTGCAAGACCAACCAAAGCCTCCACACCATCCTTTGAATCCTGGGCATCGATTGCCAGTTTTCTGAACTTTAACAGCGCCTCACCTGTACGACCTTGCTGTTCCAGCCTCCTAGCTTGAATCAGATTTGCATGCGTGTTGTCAGGAACAACCTTGATGATAACATCTGCAATCTCACCAGCCCGCGCCAAGTCGCCAAGCTTTGTATCAGCTATATCAGCCGCACTAGTCAGGATTGCGATCTTTTCATCAATCTCAGTAGCCAGGCCGGCTTTATGAACCATCGCGGTGACCAAGTTAGCCCAGTCTTCAGCCAAGTAGTAAAGCCGAATAAGCTCATCTATCAAGTGCGCATTTTTAGGCGCAAGCTCAAAGGCCCGTCGTGCTATCGCGATTGCTGCTGGATAGTTATTTAGATGGGTCTCATAGACAGACGCAGACCGGATGGCGGCTTCAATGCGCTCATCTAGTGGGAAATTACCATCGAATTTTTCTAGCAGCATCTGGACCAATAATGCGTAGTCACCAACATTTTCATATATGTTTTCCAGGCGCGTTAGCACTTCAAAATCATGCGGGTCCTGACGGCGCAAAAGTTCCAAAGACACCCGCGCAGCCTGAGGGTCCCCAAGAAGTTCTTCCTGAATTGTGGCGTGCTCCAGCAAAATTTCCCTTCGTTCAGCTGGCGAATCTTTTACATTTGCCAACCTCATCAAAGCATCTGCCAAGCCAGCGTGATCGCCTTGCGCCTTTCTTAAAGACACAAGTTCTTGTAAAAGCTGAACATTTTCAGGATCAAGGCTTACGGCCTCTTCGATCGCTTGTGCGGCGGCCTCTGGACTTTCTGCAAGTGAATGCAAGTTTGCCAATTTTAGTAAGACCGCACCGCGCTCCTCTGTGTTGATACTTGCCTTGGCTAACTGTTCCAAAACGCCAACGGTTTTTGCCTTATCACCAAGACCTTCGTACAGCTTAAGGGCCTCAGTCAGAACCTCCTTGGAAACTGGCTCCACGGTTAAAACCTTGGCCATACATGTCTCAAGCTCAACAGGGGCAACTCCAGCAGCCTTACCAACGTTAAATGCACGCCAGTAAAGAGAGCGCTCCAAACCAGGCCACGACGCCTGTGAAGCCGCTTTTTTCAAGGTTGCAAACAATTGACCAGCAAACTCGCCATCATTGGCGAAGGTAAGCAGTTTTGCCAAGACATCTTCACTGGAAGGTGAAAGTTCCAAGGCATATGCAAGGTGCTTAAAGACAATATCCCGCCGCCCAAGGCGCTGTGCGGTGGACGCCATCAAGTGATGCAGCCCAGAATAGCCCTCAAGGGAATCACCCCGCTCTATGATCTTGGCGCCTGCCCAAAGAACGGTTTCATCGTCACCATGTTCATCGCTAAGCCTGACCAACTGTAGTAAAGCCTCTGCGCCAACCGTCTCGAAGTCACTAAGCCGCCGCAGCAGTTCAGACGCCTCTTTCCAGTCACCTCCAAGCTCAATGGCCAAACGAACCTGTTCCAAGGCAGAGACAGGGTCACCAAACTCACCAGTTTGCAGCCTTGCCAGCTCCAATCTGAGGTCGGCCGTGGCTGCCGCTTCATCAGTCAGCAAAATCCGTGACTTAAGGATGCGCACCTGATCTTCCGGACGGTTTAGGGCCGCGTACATCGACTCAAGTCGTTCCAACACCACGGTGTCCTCAGGAAACACCTTCAAATAGGCGGCATAGTGCCCCACGGCCCTAGCCGGAGTATTCAAGTGGTGCTCGGCAATCTCGGCGGCCTTCAAATGCAGTGTGTTTTGGAGATTGACGTCCAGAACCGACTGAGCATATTGGGAAAACAAATGGTAAAGGTCGTCAAACCTGTCGGCAGCTTTGGCGACCGACTCAATTTTGGTTAGGGTGTCCTTGTCACTAGGATCAAGGACAAACAACTGGCTTAAAGAATCAAACGCAGCAACTGGATCCTTCAAATGGCTCAAATCCAGCTCAGACAATTCAATCAGCAGGCTTCGTCGCTCATCTAAACTGATGTCAGTTGCTAGACGCCTAGAAAGAACGCCCCTAAGTGCCGAGAAATTCTTATTAATCCCGTAAGCCCTCTTTAAAATAGCAAACACTTCCGTGGACACTTCAGGGTCTTCTAAAAGTTCATCAAGCCACTTAAGGGCCTTGGGCGAGTCCGGCTTTAACTCAACGACCCTATCAAGGTGAGTGACTGCCTTTTGAACATCCTCAATCTGGTTAAGTAAAATGTCCGCCAAACGCAGATGAATACTGATCTCGTCTTCGTCATTTTCCACTTCAGCTAAATTGGCCGACAGCAGTTCAACCAAAGCATCCCACTCACCAGTTACTTCCAAATTCTTGGTTAACCGCCCGTAAGCAAAGGAGTTTCCCGGATCCACTTCCAGCATCCGGTACAGCACCATCCCAGCCGACGCAGGGTCTCTGAGGTAGGATTCATGAATGGAAATAGCCTTCTTCAAAGCCGCAATCTTTAGTTCCCTTTCACATACGGCGTCGGCCTCTCGCTCGTACATGGTGACTAGGTCCTCATAACGCCTAGTTCGCAACAAAAGCCCTTCCAACCTGCGCCAACCGGCATCATGTCCACCATCATCAGTCAGCCACCATTCCAAAGACCTGATGGCAGCAGTCCTATCCCCCAACACGCGCTCCTGATGCTCCACCAGCTCCATCACCAATGGCCGCCTCTTTTCCAGATCAGCAGTGTGTTCAATCCGTAAAGTTAACAGCCTTGCTATTGATTCGTTATTTCCAGCCTTTTTGGCGTACTCTTCCAGCATCGCCAAGGCCTTCAGGTTTCCAGGCTCAAATTCCAGAATTTTCGTCAAAATCCTTTCACGGCTCGCACCATCGGAAACTTCAATATAATCAAGCACTTTGAAGTAGTTTTCAACCTTTGATTCAAAATCTTCAAGACGTTGCGCCTCCGACTCATATACCAGAGCAATGTCTTGCTTGCGATTCAGGCTGCCGAGAGCACCAATCAAACCGTCCAGCAGTTCCTTATCATCTGGGTCGACTTGTCTGGCGTACTCAAACAACTTTGCGGCCGTTTCAAAGTCGCTGAGGTCAAAACTAGCCAGCGTCGCACCAGCGCGAGCCAACGCAAGACCAGCGGCATTTGGTTCCAGTGTTTCAACCTTCTTTAAGATCATCTCGACCACTGACGATATGTGACCTGATTCTCTTGCAATATTAATAAGTTTACCAATAAGTTCTGAAGTATCAGGTTGAACCACAATCAGCTCTATGGCCAATTCAAGCTGCAGTTCAACCTCACCCTGCTTACTGGCCATGTTAAACGCGATCTTGAGGGCATCCACTGGCGTCGGATTTTCAAGGCCCAATGCAGCTATTTCCCGATGCAAAGTAATCAACTTGAGATATTCACTATGGGCTTCCATAGCAACCCTAAGGCTGTGGTAAATATCTTCCGGCGCACCGTGTTTCAAATAGACATCCAAGGCCTTATCCAGATCTTCAGCCGACAGGTTGGGATCATCCAAGAGCACTGCAGTTGCAGATATTGCAGCCTCAGAACTGATCAAACTGCCAACCTCCAAAGCGTCGCGCTTTAGATTCGTGACCAGCGTGTCATGCCCACCTTCGATTGTGAAGGAATCAATCCTGGCCTTAATAAGTGCGTATAAACTTTCATAATCTTCCAGTTCCCTCAATAAACTGGATAACTCGTCACCACACCGCAGACAAAGCGGATCAATCTGTATGGCCTCTTCGAGATAACGCCTAGCAGCTACGTAGTCCTTAAGCTCTTCACGAGCCACTGCCGCGCTTGAATGCAAAAGCTGCACCCTGCTGACCGCATCTTCTTCAAGGTCAAGCATCTTGTCGTAAGTACCCAACAGATTTTTTGGACGCTCGGAAATCTGATAGATATTGACCAAAATAGCCAATATCTGAGTGTTATCAGGGGCAAGCGTGTTACCAATTTCCAAAATACGGGCGGCCTCTTCAAGGCGTCCTGCTCGCACCAGTGCCACTGCAGCCTGCTGACAAACAGCTGCATCACCAACATTCAGGGCAGCCTCATTTGTCAGGACTTCAAACTCATCCAACCGTTCTGTGGCTTCCATTGTTTCGAACAACAGCTCAAAAAGCTCGTTATTCAATGGAGTTATCAGATACGCCTGAGCAAGCGCATCGACTGCTTCAACAGGACGTTCCAAATCCACCAGCAGACTTCCGTACTGATTTAAGGCCAACGCCTTTGCATCCGCATCTGCGGCCAACGCTATCAAAGCCTCGTGTGCCTCTGTGCGAAGCTCGTTTATCCCTTGGTCTTGACCGACTTTATCTAAAACCTGCGCAGCCTCAGGCCCCCACCCGGCATCATCCAGCTGGGCCTGTAGCAACTCGATTGCCCTTTCGTTTTTACCATCAAGCTTAAGGGTCGCAACCAAGTCATCAAGGCTCCTCTTTTGAGCTTTAAACCTTAACGCGGCGCGCTCCAAAAGGCAGTCAATGCGGTCTTGTTCTTCTATTTCGCAAAGCAACTTGCCTGACAGCAGGTCATCCAGGCGGTCGTCATCTGACTGCTGACGAGCAAATTCTACAGCAAGATTCAGGGCTTCCAAATCCTTCGGGTCGCCTTCCAACAGCTTGTCAAGATAACCCCACGCTGCCACATCCATTTGGCTAATAAAAGCCTTGGCAGAGGCTAAAACCAGCTCCCGTACAACGAAAGAATCGGCTACCAGCGATATCAACAGTTCACGTAACTCGTTAGCATCGCCAAACAGGTCCAGTTCCTGGTACAGTTCCAACAGGCCCTTCGCACTGTTGGTGGCCTGCTCATCCAAAGAATCTACGCTGGGACGTCGTTCAAACACCCACTTAAACGCCTCAATTGCACCCTCTAAGTCACCTGTTGCCCTGGAAAGCGCCGCGATGTCGCTGTAAATATCGCGTTTTTCTTCCACTGTTGAAACGATATCCACCATCTCCCTAAGAAGTGGAATCCGCTCTGAATCCTTGTTCTGGATCTTCAACAGCGCATCCATTTCGCGCAGGACATCAATGGAGCCAGGCATCATCTCCAAGAGGCGATCATAGATGTCCACGGCCCTGGCTATATCACCAAGCTCATCCCTGGAGGTTCTAGCAACGGTCAACAAAAGCGAAACTTGGGTATCGGCGTCAACAATTTCAGTCAGCTCTTCGAGCTGATCACACAACTCCTCAAGCGACTCGTTTGAGCGGGCTGCCGAAACCAGCGCATCCAAAACCATAATATTGCCAGGCTGGATCTGGATCGCCTGCAGCAAGCTTGCAAATGCGTCACTGTAACGCCCTGCCACAGTCTGTATTTCCGCGGCATCAACCCAACAAGCCACCGCGTCTGAACCTGCTAAAAGGCCGGCCCGTTTCATCAACACTGCCGCCAAGCGATCTGCTTGCCCAGGGTCACGTCGTAAAGCGGCCTCCAAAGCCAAAATCAGATTCATCAGGGTTGCTTGGTCAAGTCCATCACCAAAAACTAAAGCCTCTGCCCTACCCTTGGCCTCTTCGCTGTGTGGGTCCTCT
>Ga0255342_1000917_pt1 | contig 45943 bp, 49 predicted proteins | sample wastewater_treat_3_FD_192416 | JGI IMG/M metagenome (GOLD analysis project Ga0255342, IMG submission 192416) | Wastewater microbial communities from Lulu Island WWTP, Vancouver, Canada - plant14 | ecosystem: Engineered > WWTP > Wastewater > Unclassified | place: Canada: Vancouver, British...
TAATTGTCAAGTTTATTTTAAAATTTAATTTACAAATATTAGTACAAGAGCCGACTTATGTCGGCTCATAAGCTGGCTGACATCCCACGAAGCTAAAGCTTCGGGGTTTTGCCAGCTAAATTATAAAATCTTATTATGCTTCTGTCTGCACACCATTCTTCCCTGGCATTCTTCTGCCGAGATTTCCAACAGGATGTTCTTTCTTAAGCTCTTCACGTTTAATCTTCTGAGCCTTAGCTCCCTCACGAATAAGGTTCCCGAGCTTCGCAATGTTACGCATCTTAACACGCTCGTCAAGGAAAATCTGCTCATTCGGATAATCCAACTTCTCAGCTTCATTCAACTCACTGTAATTCTTCTGCAAGGTATCATCCAAATGCAAATCGCCCGTACCGTAAAGGTGAACCATTCTGTGACAAGTGATGCAAAGGATAGCCGTGTTGTCTACGCTGTCCTCGCCGCCGAGATACACAGGCACGATGTGGTGAGCATCAAGGCAGTCCACGTAACTCTCGCCACCTCTACGGCAGCAAAGGCATCTTCCGCCGCTTCTTTCCATAGCCGCCTTACGAATAGACGGGTCAAGGCACTCACGCTCGCCAACCTTCTGCTTATGGGCTTCAAAGCCGTCGATAGCTTTTCCTTTCTCGAACTCCGCATTGAGCTCTCCGAGAGTATCATTAACCTCGCCGAACTCATCCTGATTGATTTCAGCCGTGAACGGGGTAATCTCCCCATTAAAGCTGCCCTCACCTTCAAAGTCCTCAAGGTCTTCGCCCTCTTCGCCACTGGCAAGCCCCTCTTCGTATTCTTTCTTACGGCGAGCTTCCAGCTTCTTGTATCCGAGCGAGACTTCTGTACGATAGAATTTTCCACCAGCCACGGCACCTACAATCGCAGGGTCGTTATCAGTCACGAGGTCAATAGCCTTATGAGCCTCGCCTTCGTCCATATCGCAAAGACTCTCTACCATACCTTCATTACGAATGCCGTCATCCAAGCACATATTTGCAAAAGCCAAGTGCTCAGCACCGCCCCAGCCTTTCTGCATATTAGTAATAGCCTCTAAATACTTGAGGTTCTTACACTTCCAAGCGTGCCCGAATATACAAGGTACCTGCTCGAAACCAAGCTCCTTGCAGGCATTTAATCGTTTCGCACCATCTACAAGTGCAAAGTGCTCGTAATCACCTTTAATAGGAGCCACCACAATCGGCTCAATCAAACCATTGACTGCGATGCTGCTCTTTAACTTCTGGTCAGGAATCACCACACGGATACGCTTGAGCACGAGAATCCTGTCTATAGGGACATACTCGCACATCAACACCTCTCCGTCAGAGCGTTCGCAAACCTTCGCTACGCCGTTATCGTGCATTACACCGCTGGAGCCAACGTAGCTCTCAGTCATTAACGGCTCTGAGGACTCAATCTCAGCCTTGTCAGTAAAACTCAGGCTACTCTGAGGCGGAGCAGACTTCTTCTTCTTACTCTTACCTTTACCCTTGCTCTTACTCTTCTTGTCGGCAGGTTCGTCAGCAGGTTCTTCAGGAAGTTCCTCTACCTGCTTCTTACGACTCTTCATAGACCCGTCCAAGGTTAAAGCCACACGAGCCCCAGGCTCAGCGTCTTCTACTTCTTCCTCTGACTCAACTGCATCTTCAGCAGCCTCCTCTTCGGAGTCGTCCGACTCAAGGGGAGCAGCCTCCTCGAAGCCATCTTCACTGACCTCTCCTTCAGCGTCCTCGAAGTCGTCCTCACTGATTTCTTCCTCTTCGTAGTCTTCGTCATCGTCAACTATATCGACGTCGTCCTCTTCATCGTAGTCTTCATCATCGTCTACGACAGTTTCACCACCCTCAGGTTCCAGAGGCTCGTCCTCTGAGTACAATAAAGGTGGAGCGTCATCTTCGTCATCTTCATAGTCGTCATCATCGTCGACGATGTCTTCCTCATCGAGTTCTTCATCGTCAACTACTTCTTCATATTCTTCATTCTCGTTGTCGTACATACTCATACAAACACCTCACATATTCTCTATACCTACAAGCAACACCTATCTGGGTGACCTCTCGAAGCCATATTTAGCAAATAGGTTCGTAACACCCACACCAGTTGCAAAACGTCCGAATGTCTTATATATGTAGTTTATCTCCTGCACTGCGTTGGTGAAGGCTGCATCCTGTTCTGCCTCTGACATAATTTCCTCTCGAGAAATGTTTCCGAGCATAGCCTCTATATAAGACTTGTGCACAAATTCAAACACTTCCTCCTTGTCAGCATCTCCGTACTTTACACGGATACTGTAACGCCTAATCTCAAAACTCTTAGTCTCGCCCATACAAGAACACCACCTTACGCCACGTAGAAATTCATCATTACGCCGTTATTCTGCGGCATAATTCCGAGTATGTCGAACACAAACTGGTTCTGACCTACCACCTTTCGTGTCACATTACTATCGAGCTTCTGTAACACCATCGACAACGACCAGTAATCAAGGAACGTGCTGTCATAGCTTACCTTCTCGCTCACACCCTCAGAATTTTTGCTCACGAACGAAACCTCCGTAGACCCTATACGACCCATAGCCAGCATCATCCTTGAGCAAGAAAGTCTATCTTTAAGAAGAGCATCTTTAAGCAGCGTGTAGACTCTCGCCTGCTCCTCGCTGCGGGCTTTCTTATGATAATTGATAGCCTGCTTATAATCTACACCGTTTGCTACGCAAAAGTGCTGTGCACACTCGGTGAGCACCTTCTCATCAAAGGCAACAGACAAGCCGCCGTCTACCACAAAAGCATCCAGCGGTATATTCACACCTTCAGGTAAATTAACCTTCAGGCGTTCTGCTAATTCAGTTACGCTCTTAGTTACATCAGTAACAAACTCGTTCGACTTGTGTAGTACGAACCCACTCTTCCCCTCCAAGTATGCGGAGCCGATAAAATTCGTAAACACTGCCACGAGTAATTCCCAGTCACTCTCCGTAAACAATTCTCTGTACTTAAACTGCTCTGGCATAAACCCTTCCTCCTGCTTACTTCAGCGTCGGAGCCTGTATTACCGCCGCCGATTTATCTTCGCTAAAGAAGCAAGCACCATAGTCTGCGTGAGCCTCAAAGGTATCAAAACTCTGCGAATGTCTCGTAGCCACGCAGTAGAACTTACATTTTGAATTCTTCTTCTCTTCCTTCGTTGCGTAGATACCGAGAACATAGTCAGGTGTTCTGATGGTTTCAGCAGACTCACCACCTGCTGTTACGTCCAAATCCTCGTCGGGCTTATCACGAAGCCTCTTGATAGCTTCCTGCTTCAACTGACAGGGAACTAATGCGAGAATCTTGTGCTTGTTCTCTACAAAATCCTTAAGACGCATATAACTGTCCGATATACGCTCTGACTTACTACCGTATACACCCCCACGACTTAAGATATTTACCAACTGGTCAATAACTACAACATCGTAAGGACTCTCCTCCATCTGTGCCTCAAGAACATCCAAGAAGTCCTCTGCATAGCAGCTCTGCTGAATAAAGGAAAGTGTTCCGAGTTTCTCGCCCTGAGCGTTGTGATGAGTCGCAAGCTGAGCAAGAATCGGGGTAACTCTATCTGTATAACCAGCACGAACCTTCTTGAACTTACCGCCAAGAATAAAGCTGGAACTTATATTCTCCTTAAGACCTGCTGAGGATGTCTCATCCAAAGCAAGCAATGCGGCAGCTATCATAGCTACCCACTCATTCATAGAACCCTCCAAAGGCCACACGCAGACGTTTCTGCCAGCCCTCAGGGCTCTCGCCACCAAATAGGCGGTCATACGAGTTTTACCACCCTTAGGTGGTCCAGCGATGCCGAGAAGGTGTCCCCTACGGAGAACAAAATTGTCGTCAATCGCACGAATGCCCGTATCAATAAAGGCACCGTCAAGCTCGAACATACTATCCACAGAAGCCAGCCACTTCTCATCAAGAACAACCGACCTCGTACGCTCGCCACGCTTTATCTTCTCAAGCAACAGTGTCTGCTCAGCGTAGTATTTCTGAGCATCTTCCTGCCCAGTAACACGCACACGCTTATTAAACTTGTTACGAACCCACTCACCTGTCGTTGAAATCTTCATACTCGTGTGCAGGATATTCTCGTAGAAAGTCCCTATAAACCACATCTTATAAATACGGGTTGACTCACGGAACACACTCTCGGGAACTTCCTGACCACGGTATTTTTCATATGCCTGCTTGGTCTGGTTAAGCACGTGGTCAAGATACTCCACATCAGTAAGAGTAAGTCCGCCTGTCATACGGTTGCGGTCTATATTCTCACTCGTAAGTATCTGAGCTGAGCTCGCCTTGATAATGCCCGTAATGTCCTCCACGTTAGCTATTCTCTCCTGACAAACCAGAGAGTATAAAATAGCATACACATCAGGAAACACATTAAGGCAAAGTTCGGCAACAAATGATTCCCGATACCTTGCCTTTTGCACTGCATCATCACCGCCAAGCAAACCACTAAAGATATTATCAATATGTGACTGCATTTCAGGTTCAATTTCAAATACTACCATCGTAACAACTCCTAAACTTTTTCGGCACTGTTTGCCTTAATCAATTATTGTTTTACTCTTCTTGTAGGAAGTAACTCGAGGGACTGACCGACGCCCTGCAAGAACTCCCCGTTACCTCTGTCCACAACTTTTACCCCCTGCACCTTACCATCACGAGCGAGCCCGATTAACTTCTTAACGCTCATCTTTTTCTGCTCACCCTCTGGAGTAACAACACCATACCCAACAGCCGTATTCGTAAGGTCTATATATCTTACCTTAAGTACATACAGCCCCGTGCCAGTCTGGTGTGCAACAGGTGCTGCCGTTCTCTGCGGTGTAGGTACCGCCCTCGGAGCTTCCGCAGTCGGACGCCCTACAGCGGGACGCCCTATCTGACCTCTCTGCACTCCTGCTACAGGCTGACTTGGTATCACAGGGATACGGTCAATGTTATTACCGCTCGTAGCAAACTTCGCAGGAAAATCGCCCCTATAATTTTTGAAATCTTCCTTGCAAAAACTCAGCTGCGTCGGCTCAAAAGGAAGTCCCCTAAAGGTATTCGTATAAGGGTCTAAATACTGCCAGCACTTCGTCTGTGCACTGTATCTCACACGGAACACAAACTTATCGTGAATAACGTACCGCTTCGGAATGTGCCCCACAAACCTGAGCGTCTGTCTCTTCCCGTTATAGAAAAGAGATACAGCATCACGCCCATCAAAACCCAGCGAGTTCAAATTATAAACTCTGTAAACATTGGGCGGGAACTTCTTCTTGTTAGGCGTCCTATCAAGAGCTGCCGTCCCGTTCATACAGAAGTTCTTAACACCGCTCGTGTCGTCGAAAATATATAAATCCTGCTCAAAAGGAGACAGGTTCGTCTTCACCGTACCGATAAATCCCCGACGCCTTGCTCGCATAGTCATTCCCGTAGCATCAGGTTCTATCATCATCCTACTAACTGCTTTTCCCATAAGGTACCTCCGTTAGAACAAACTCTTCATCAATTCTACTGACTGAGCCGAACCAGCACCCACGGGTGTCAAAACATCTCTGCTGGACTTAAAGTAGCAGTACAGTTTATGCAACCTTGGGTCAAAGCCCTCGTCATCATCTGAAGAAAAACTACTCTCTGTACTTACTACAATTTCTTTCCACATATCACCGAAAAACCTGTCCGAATTATACAACTCGAAATTCAAGTGCGTGACTACCACAAAGCAGGACAGAGCATTCTGCATATGAGCTGTTCTGTATGAGTAAATCTCGTGAACAATCTCGCTATCTACTCTGGCATCACCGCACAAATACACGCAAAGCAGCGGTGAGTTGTATATATCCTTCAAGTTACATCCGCCCGTATCCGCACCTGTCTTATCGTGCAGACCTTCCTTCAGGAAATGAATATCCAATACTGATAAAGCTGGAGCCTGAGATTGAGCCAACACCCATTTATCCTTCTCCATATCACCAAAACCAGCACGGTACAGCCCCATCAGCCACTGCAAGTAGTGAGTCATTGGCTGCTTAAGGAAACCGTGCGGAGCACGTATCAGCATATTCCTCTGAAAAGACTCCGTCTTCCCACAGATGAAATCAGCATAGCCCCTAACAAACTTCTGTAAAGCCTTTGCATAAACAAAGTCCGACATAAGCACGTAACTTTTGTCGTCCAACTTTTCATTCTTCCAAAAACGACGCAGCTTCTCCGTCGAAGCCTTGGCATCATTTCCAAAGTCTGTAGTAAAAAACTTATGAAACTGTTTTATATAAGTGCGATTGAGCCCGAGCTTATCCGCTATAGCAAGGGTTTCTTCTGTTAACTCTATCTCATATATCTGAGGGTTCTCAGGCATATCCAGCGGAGTTTCTGGCTCGGCAACGGGCACAGAAACAGGCACAGCCAGAGACTTTATCTCTTCTGCGTCGTCCACATCGCCTATTGCACTTATATAGTCATCAAACTTAATGCCCAAAATTCGCACCTCGCATTACTTCATAGCCTCCGCCTTACAAACAGCCAATATATCTGTAGAGGCATCCGCATAATCCCCAAGCAGTTTCTTTTTATTCTCAGAACGCTTGTAGGCATTCAAGATATTAGCAAGTTCCTCCCCGTGGTATGCCATCACAACATACTCTCTGACCTTAGCTGAGGTATCTCTATTGATACGGCTCGCAATCTGCAAAAGTCTCGACGGATTAGTTACCACTGAGTAGAAAATGCAGAGTTCTCCGATTGATAAGTTGAGCGACTTACAGATGTTCGTAATAAGCACATTAACCTCGCCCTTATTAAAGGCGTCTACGAGCTCCTGCCTATCCTGAGCTCTCGTCTGACCACTGAGAATAGCGGGAGCCACACCTAAGTGCCCAAATTTCTTCACAAGGTCGCTACAAATGACGTCCTGCGTTTCCGTATGGTAACAATATATAACAATGTGTCTTATCCCCTCCTGCCACTTACGCTCAATAAGGTCATACAACCCTTTGAGCTTCGGCATATGCTCAGCATCCATAGGCAAGTTAAAGGTACGCTTGTCCGTTAACGGAGCAATGTCAGGCGTAAGGTACGCTGAATTCCAATCGCAAAGAGACGGGCAGTTGAGCACTTCAGCCCAACGACCGCCACAGGTCTTGATACCGTGATTCATCTCTTTAGTCTTTTCAAACAATTCACAGGAGCATACATTATTTCTTACGAAACCAAGCTCCTGACGGGTTCTCGCAAGATAAAAATACTTCACACGACTACGGAACAAGTCCGTGTTTACGTATGAAACGATTACTCGCTTAGTTTTCTGCTTTCCACCCTTCACCCATACTTTCTCGAGGCGAATCTTACAGAATCTGTCCTCCACCCAAGTCTTATTCTTAAATATGTCAGGTGAAAGCAATACAAACTGGGCGTATAAATCCTCTATTACCAGCTCAAATGCCGTGGCATTCAACAAAAAGACATATTCCACGTCGTGCACTAAAGCCTGAGCGTTCACAAAGGAATTTGTCTTCATACTCTTAACCACGCTGCTCTCGTCCAGTACACATACATTGAAGTCGAACAACTCGTGGAGTTTTTCCAAGTACGTGACAGCGTACTTCTGGGCAAGCAACGAGTGCTTAATGATGATGCCATCAATATTGGCAAGCTCTTCCTCAGTAAACAAATCTCCATTAAAGAGCTTTCTAAGAGTAGCATTGCACGAATCTATAACGACCGCATTCAAGCCAGAGAACCTTACAATCTCACGCTGCCACTGCTCAGCCGCATCAGACTCAACACAGACTACGAAGCCCTGCAAGCGACCACGCTTCTTCAAGCGGCTAAGAGCTGAACATAATTCCACCGTCTTACCAAGACCACACTCGTCACCCAGTAGCAGGTGCTTTGCAGCGAGCATATACGCCACGCCGAACTTCTGATACTCGTCAAGCGACCCGTGGAATTCTGCGTCTATGCACTGCATAAACTCTTCCTCTGTAGGTGTCTTTGTTAAAAACGGTTCATATGCTTTTATATCACCAGACAAAGCCCGCTGTTTAGCATACTCAATAAAAGAGCCCCGAGCAGCCAAAGGAGTCTGCAAGTAGTCAAGCACAATTTCCTCGGGGAAATCGTACATACTTTCTTCCAGACTTTTTCCAAGCTCGTCACCGCAAACCCCAGTACGCAACAAATGCTCAAGCCCTCTGACTTGAGAATCTGTTTTGCCGCAGGTCTGTGGTTTCCCTATCTGTTTTAGTTCTTCCTGTGAAAATATTCTTGCCATTGGAACCACCTACACCTTAAAATATACCACCTAAACTGTAACATAGAAATAGTAGAATGTCAACCCACTTCTGACACACAAATTATTTATTTGTTCTGACACTCCAACGACTAAAGCACGTTGGGTTCTTAACTACGTAGACTTCCAAATATACTCGAAAGCATATAAGACTAATCTGTTTCATTAAGACTTTTACTACCAATCATTCCATTGAATGAATTAACGATAGCATTAGGTTCATGTCTAAACCTATTTATTTATTCTCTTTTTATATTGCTATACTACTAAGATTTTTACATCCTCTTAATCTATTTACTTCTATATCATGTAGTTTCTTGAAATTATCAAATCTATTATTACATTTATCAATTAAATCGTAATCACGGGTCCGCTGAATATCGTGCATAGACACACGATAACTGCAATCACAAACAGAGAACACAAGAAAAAGTCTAACCCATCCCAGTCTCTTTTCATTTCTCGCTCCTTACATAATTCTAATCTGTCTGTTACCAATGAAGCACTGCCCAACCAAGTTCTTAATGGCGTCTTCCTTCGTCTGATTTATGCCACCAGCATAGGTGAACATATAAGTCAGAGTAGTCTTTCCATCCGATACCATTCCGCAGTTGATTACGTAAGACTGCCCGTCTATCTGCACGGTGCAACGACCACTCACTCCCGCCTTCGTAGAGTCACCTAAGTAAATATCTGAGAAGGTGTAGTCTGTGGAAGCCGTCTCGAACCAGCTCTTAATGTAAGCCTGCAATGCGTCCTTATCTGCCTCAGTGCTTCCGCCCTCCTTGTTGAGCTTGCCTGGGGAGAACTGACCCTGAATCATCTGCTCCTTATTGTATGTATAAAGCACACTCTGCACAGCAGTTATCTCCCACCCACTCTGGGCGTTCAATGAGCAAAGACCTTCATTGAATGTAATCGTATACCCAGGCACACCAGACGTCGAGTTCGGATACCCAAACTGAGAAGGAAATACCATCAGAGAATTATTCACATCCATCTGGAAATATCCCGTTCCCGTAGGCTGACAGGTAATGCCTGTCCCGTTCTGACTCTTCTCAAGAGCCTGATACTTGTCCCAAAGAATCCTGTAGTTGCCCTCATAGTCGAAGTCATCCTTCTTACCACAACCAGCAAGTACAGTCATCATAACCACCAACACAATACTAAGTCCCTTGACCCATCTACGCTTCATAGTTATTCACCAAGCCTTTCTCAATTTCCCGCAGGTGCATCCACCTGTGAACCTTCTCCCTCAGGGGCACCACTCTCTGTGGTGCTATCCTGAGGTGCTGCGTTTGCACTCGCCCCGCCAGTGGGCTCTGTAGCATAATCATTGATATTCTCAATGAATGTAGTCTGGTTAGTCTCAAGAACCTCGTAGTCGCAAATTCTCCAACGTCCATTATCCTGAACAAACGTGTAACGAATCTTCTCTACGATAGGTTCTGCTGCCGAGTTAGGAGTAAATGTTTCCGTTACAACCAAGTCACAAAGAACTGGCGTACATCCCTGATACTCAACAGGTGAGATAGAGACCGTAGACCCACCATTAACTGTAAGATAATTCTTCATACGAGCGATTGCGAGGTCAGCTCTATGCTGGTCAAACAATCTCTCTGATACACTATAAACATCCTCGATACCGATATGTGTTCCATACTGCTCCACGTCTGCGTCAGACTCGATGTGAAGTTTACGAGCATTACAGCCTGTGTAGTAATCCTGCAATACGCTGTTGATTGCGTCCTGCATCTCCTTAGGAACTGTCTGTGAATACTGAGGCAAACTTGCTGCTACCATATCTGCCAAAGGAGTAGGCTCAATATAAGGTTCACTGACCATCACAGTGCTGACAGGAAGTTCATCCACGATTCTCGCACCATCTGTAGTCATCTGAACAGCGATATAAACGAGCTCCTTGTACTTACCAGTACATCCAGTATTCATACCACCGATATTGTATTGACGGTTGCAGCGACAGATATACAGCTGGTTATCCTCATCGTAACCCACGATAGCGTCCAAGGTAGTATTGTAATCTGATATAACAGTTCCAACACGACCATAGCACATAAGTCCTGCATATGCCTTGTTAAGAACAAGAGTACCACCAGAAACACCTGTCAAATCCTCGTTACAAATTACTCGGTCAAGTCCGTACAATACTTCCTGAACCTGACCCGTAATATTGTCCGTAAGCATCATAGGCTTAGCATCTTTCCAAGACTTCAAGTTCGTAGAGCACTCCACTGACAAAGGAAGTGCAGCTACAAGAGAAAGTCCTTCTGCTGAGTCCTTTATATAGTAACGAACAGAAATCGTAGCTCCTGTCCCGACGAAATTCGGGTCAAAAACATTTAATCCCGTAGAACCTGAGTTACCGAAGAAGCCTCTACCGCCAAGTGTGTAGTTAGCAGCCTCCTCAAAGATGTCTGTATTCGCACTCGCATAACCATTCGTAAGTGAACCTACAATGGTGTTCACCTCAAGCACAGGGAATTCAATTCTCTGGCTCTCAGGTATAAGCTCACTCGTCACAGGAATGTTAAGACCAATGTCGGTCTTGATTCCCTCAGCGGTAAGAGAGCCTGCCCAAGTAAGGTAGTCCTCATAACTTACATCAATGCTTGAAGCTGCCTCTTCACGAGAGTAGTCACGAGGCACAGCGTAAACCATAGTGTAGCCCTCAGGATAACCCTCGTCAGCCACACGCTTCATAGCCTCACGCATCTCATCCTCAGTTACCTCATTATCCTCATCTGTATCAGGCAGATAGTAAGCAGCGTATGCACCCTTCTCTGGTCCAGCCTCGATATTCCAAGCTGCACAGTAGTCACGCAACTCATCAATATCTTTTAAGTCGTTCGAGTTAAGGTCGCACTCCTCAAAGTCGAACTCGTCCTCATCTTTCTCATCGTCCCCGCTTACAAACTGGGTAGGGTCGAAACCTGCATCCTGAATCCCCTGCATAGCAGCTGCACCAGCAGCCGTGTCTGCATCATACACTACTGTGATAGCAGTAGGTGCCCCAGCATTCATAATAACCCTGTGGTCACCCATATCATACGCAAAGTTATACATTACAGCATTCTTTACGCAGTAGTCATTCATACAGAATGCCACAATCAATCCGAATTTATCGTCAGCATACCACTTACTGCTGTCCGCTACCTTCTGCACAAACAAGCCGTCAATACCTACCATATCCGCACAGGCGGGAATTTCCAGCTGAGGAGCTCTCGAGGCAGTATATGTTACGTCAACAACATACAAGTCCGAGGCATTCATCACAACAGGCTCCCCTGAACGCACAAGCGTATATCTGTCGAGCATATACTTCATATTCTCATAGGTAGCCCTATCAATAAGCATATTCGTCATCGAGTTCGGAGCACCGTTAAAGGCGTCCTCAATCTTATCGACCATACCTATCAATCTCTGCTTATCTGTAGCATTTGTTACAGTATGATACTCATACTGCTGCACGCCCGATTCACGAGTATTAACATACTCTGAAGCCGCTATCGACTCCTGATACACCTCATAAGTTGACTTTACGAGGTCATAGGGCAAATCTCCCGCCGACTGTCTTCCACAGCCAGACATTAAAAGGGTGCCCGCCATAACAAGTGGTACCACTCTACGCATTTGTTTCTTCATAAAGAACCTCCATCACAATAAATTGCGTAATTATATCTCGCGTCAAAGGAGTACACTCCCATTGCCGTCAAAAATAAAAATAGCATCAACCAGAAGCAGCAATGCTAATAAGTTAAGCAACAAACCCTGTAAATCAAAAGCACCCAATTCTCAATCAAAGAGAAAAGGGTGCTTTATTTTTTTTTACATAATCAATATCTTATTTGATGGTCTTAACTGCCTTACGCATCTTATCCATATAGAGTCGTATAGCATTTTCACAAGCACCTGTCTTGCTCATACCCATATCCTTACAGAACTGCTCAAATTCTTCGTGCAGAGATTTATCCATACAGACATTCAAATATTTAATTTCTTTTTTATCACTTTTCTTTTTCATATTGATAACCTCACAACACCTTGTTTTATTATACTGCGACTGTAATCTCATCATTCTGCATCATATCAAAGAAAGAGTCATAAGAAATATCATTATTCTTTAACTTATCTGACAGATACAATAAGTTATCAACGCCAATAGCTCCACCTTTGATACCGCTATTTGCAGACAGTTCTTCAAGATTTTTCTTATAATTTCCGACAAGTTTAGATGTAATGAATAAGAATGTAAAGTTGGTTACATCAGCACCGAAATTCTTCCACCATTCATTCTTTGGAATACCTGCCGTTCTATTACGATTATGTACGATATATCTATGCATTTCATCAGCACAATGTTTATCAACAGAAAAACCTTCTTTATAACTCTTATTGTCGATAATCGTTCCATTTTTAGCATAATAAATTATAACATCGGGTTTATCAGAATCACCCAATTGCTCACCTTCAAAACTTAATTCTTTAGTGAAAAGATTTGCTGTTTCAATTTCAAATTGACGAGCATCAGCATTTTTTGCAGCACCTTTTTTATCGCTGTATGCATAATCAACCAAAATCAAATATCTATGGTCAATATGTTTCAACTTTTTAGCGATAGCATCTTTGAGTTCAATAATGTTATCTGCAACAATCTTTTCTTTAGGAATTTCAAGTCCGATAATTGTATCTTCCAACCTGTATTTATCATCATTACATTTAATGGATATTCCGATATTATTCAAACCAATAATGTCATCTTTGATGGTATCTTCCGTTGTATCCACATCTATTGTAGCAAGATAACTTTTAATGTCTGTTAATGATTTCATAGATGCTGATAATGCTTTAAGAATACCCGCTCTGCGTTTTCTTAAAAAATCGACACCAGATGCCTTACTTGCCAACATTTGAAATAATACACGCCTTGGCAATCTCGGATATTTAGAATATCCATTGGCTTTTTTCAAAGCATTCAACCCAGATACTGTAATCGTGAACTACCACCCACCTAAAGGTAGGTGGCTTCTAAGAGCCTTACGGCTCCATTTAAGAAGTTTGATATTTAAGTTTCCACCTAACAAGTTAGGCAATCCTTATTCTTACGGGCGTGTCCACTTCGCCCCTACCGTATAGGATATTCATATCCACAACGCTACTTTTACGAATGATATTTAATGCTCCGTTTACGTCAGCATTAAATGTTCTGCCATTCATCCCACGGTCTAAAGACAACGTGGGTTTTCTGGCGGAATATTTATAAAGCCGTTTAATTTTAATAACGGTAAACGCACATTTACTAAATCATTATGTTCAGATGTATTCAGGCAAAGACTTGCAACAACCTTTCTCAATTTGCTTAACTCGCCTGGATTTTGAATCCAACCGAATGTACGCTGAATTTTTGCCATATTACCACCTCACATCAGTAATTAGTCACTAATACTTCTTTTGTTACTTTGTCTGTATTTTTTGCGTGATAATTACTATTATTATAATTAAAATTAACTCCGTGCAAATGATATTTATTATCTCGATACCATTTCGCAAGAATATCATTTTTTACACCCTTATGTTCAATAACATTTGATAAGGCGAATTTTATTCCATGTTTATCCAAATCTGTCAAAATAGAATACAAGTCTGTTTCTTCTTTTTCCGACCAACCTGTAAATCCTCTTTTTCCATCGTTGTATGAACCGCAAGTGATAAGATAAGGCGGGTCGGCATACAGGAAATCTCCCTGTTTAAGAACGCCAAAATCATAGTCCTGAAATTCTTTTGATGTAAAATGCACATCTGATAATCTATCAAGTGTTTTAATCAGATTTGCTCTCATCACATCATTGAAAGAGCTTCTATCTTTTCCAAAAGGATTGTTATAATCATGATTTGAATTAAATCTGAATTGATAGTTAAAACTGAAACACATTAAAATATATAAATCCAAAGGTTCTTTGGTTGCATTATAATGGTCACGAAACATCTTATATGCTTCAGCATCAGTTTTAGAAAGATGCCACTTATCAATAGTACCATCTATATATCCAAGGATATAATCCGTAGAATATTTTTGAAATTCAGTAAATATATCAATCACATGATAATTGATATCATTGGCATAATGAGTTTGAGCGTCTGTATTTATAGTAACATCACAGCCACCACAAAACAAATCGACCATAGTATCAATCTTTCGAGGAAACCATTTTTGGATTTGCCCCATGATACGATATTTATTTCCAATATAATTCATAGGGGATTTGATGTATTCTTTTGTCATGATTCATGTCCTTTCAACAAAATATAATTGTTCTTTTAATCCAACTGTATTGTTGGGAATTTTATTTTTATATCTACGATAATCCATCTCAATCAATTTGAAAGTTTTGGGGTTTCCGTAGGTCTTGCAAATATCTGATAATTCTTCAGTCGAAATAAGTCCTTCATTATTGTAACTGATAAGAACATATCTGCTATTTGCATCTTTTATCAATTTTACAAATGCATCATGAACAGTTGCTTTTTTGCAAAATGCACTTTTTTGTTCTGTATATTCACGAATGCCAGTTACGCCTTTAATAATAGGATTATCATAACGAGCGATAGTTTCCATCACATGATAATTAGGCAGATATTCTCTTGAATTGTATGGAGGGTCTGCGTACAATAATCCCGTTCCAACAGGTAATACTTTAGTGTAATCACCACAATGACATTCACAAGATTCTGCAACGATAATTTCAGGAACTTCTAACTGTAATTTATTATATGTACGCTTATCCCAATATTTCAAATATGCTCCAAAAGTACCTGTGATGTTTGCCACATAAGGAACCGCTGAAAGTAACGAAGCCAATAAATAATAATATTCACTTTCAGTAATAGCATTATCGTTTTTCCAAGCCTCAATCTGTAAACGAATAGCATCTATTCGCAATGCATTATCGTTTTGAAAATACATCCTGTCACATTCTGAATTTGGTGAATAGTTATGATAAATAAAATACTTATCATCTTTAATATCAAGAGACGATATATCTATGTTATTCAAATAAGATATCGGGTCAGATATGCCCAAACCATCAAATGTTGGAATCTCATTGACACCGATAGTGCCTCTTGCAATAGCGTATGAAAAATAAAGCAAATCATTGGATATAACATGATATCCATGATTCTTCAAATGCATACCCACTGCTCCAGAACCCGAAAAAATATCCGTAATTGTATCAATGTCATTGGCATAAGTATCAATGACTGACTGAATATTATCTAACAATAAAGATTTACCACCAATATATCTCATCAAATAGACCTCTCATTCAAAGTAAAGCAGACTATATCTGCTTCTTATACTATACCGTGAACTACTCCCACTTATAGAAGTGGGAGCTTCTAAGGGGCAAAAGCCCCTGTTTAAGAAGTTTGATATTTAAGTTTCCACCTATTTCTAGGCAATCCTTATTCTTACGGGCGTGTCCACTTCGCCCCTACCGTATAGGATACTCATATCCACAACGCTGCTTTTACGCATTATATTTAATGCACCGTTTACATCTGCATTGAAATATTTGCCATCTGCACGCTTATACAAGCCACGATGTACTCTTTTTCCGCTGAATATATATTCCTTTGGATTATCGTCATTGTAAACCGGAATATCGTCTTTATCCCAGAATGATGCTTTAGATGTATAGCTTTCTTCCTGCTTTATATAAGTAATGCCATTCAGTTCACACAGATACTCTAATTTAGAGCGTAACTGACCATATGGGATATTTACAAAGTTCTGATTGTTCTGCTTACCCATATGAGAATTCCTCTGGAATGTTTCATTATAACCGACAACAAGGGTACCAATATCATTTTTGATACAATAATCTATGATTTTACGGGCAGCTTTGTTCATATAATCATTTACCTTATTGTTTCTGTCACGGGCTATTGCTTTCTGACGGCTGGTAGGTCTGTATCCAAGCTTCTGTTTGTCCTTTACTGACTGTAAACGTGCATTTTGTTTGTTATACCACTGGTTTATGGATTTAAGTCTTCTGCCATCAATGATGAATGATTTACCATTACTTGACACTGCAGTTACAAGGTTGTTTACACCTAAGTCAAGAGCCAGTGCATTGTTTTTATTAAGATTTCTCTGGACACATTCAGCTTCGTATATATACTGAATCTCAAAGAACCTGGCATTTGCCTTTGGTATGATGCGTATTTCCTTAACCTTTTTATCCAGCAGTATTGGCGGTATGGTAATCTCAATACTCTTATGAGTTTTCTTGTAAGTATTTGAAAATGGCAGTATTAACTTATTGCCTTTTAACCTTACAAAACCAATGACAAGAGTAGCATATCCGTCTTTTGGAAGATAGTGAGGTAGCTTGCAATCTTTGAAAGCATACTTACCTTTTTGGGCAAGTTTAAGTAATCCGAAGAATGATTTAAAACTGCCATCAACCTCTTTGAGTATCTGCTGAGCCATATTAGAATTAAGCATCTTATAATTATCAGATGACTTTAAAAGAGCATAGTTTTTCTCATAATTAAGATATTCGCCCTCATCAAAGTAATACTGTCTTACGTTATATATAGCCTGATTAGTAAGATTCTTTGCTATATGGCATAATTCCTTGATAGATTTATATTCTTCCTTTGACAGATGTTTAACCTGTTGTTTAACAGTAAGATACATAGCGTTCTCTCCTTTCTGCAGATTTAGAGATATCCTCTATGTATTTATTATATCGTATATTTTACTAAAAGCAAAGTATTTTCAGTAAAATATATCTAAAAATTTACACAAAACGCATTCATCCCCCACCTACATTGTAAATGTTGAGGTGGGGGTATTCTGCTAGTTTTAGATAAATCTCTTTTCCTGTCATTTCTTATCCTCCATTACATTACAGAAAATATTTTAGGGCAGCCCTCGTCAGAAAGCCGCCCTTGCTGCACTTTATTATTTTATCTGTGACCGCCTATAAAAGACAGTCCACTTCCTATCCAGCTCACACCAAGTTTCTCACGCTGCTCCTTGACCTGCTTCTTCGTTATGTTATAACCACGAGCAAGCCCAGCGTCGAAATATTCCTCTACATACCATAAGTGGTACAACTCCTTCTTCTTGAGCTTCATAAAATCTTCCTCCGAACCGAGGGAGCCCTTCTTAATCGTGAAGAGGAAAAAATGTTTCAGACCTAACATATTTGCTCCTTACCAGTCCCCATCCACGACGTCGTCATCTTCACGATTACTTATTAAACGCCCGTGGCTTACTGGGTGTCCTATGAACTTTAACACCGACCGAATATAGGCGGTGCCATCCCACGCCTGCAAATTTCCATCACGAAGCCACACGTCCAAGCCCTCGAAAAGTTGTCTGACAATCCACGTCAGTGAGTCATCCTCCTCTGTCTCGCTGAAACAGGCTTCCTTAGTCTCTGGAGCAGTGCAAACATCCTCCTCGGTGCACTCCCCATTCGCAAGGGCGTGTATATAAACTTCGAAATCATCCATACTTAGTATATTTAACATTACGGGTTCTCCAACTGAAATAATAATCTCTGTGCCTGACCTAAATCACGGTTCCAAATGGAACGCTTAGTCTCCTGTACTATACGCAAAGTCTCAAGCGGGCTTCGCTTTGGTTGCTGTTGCTTTATCGCTGTAACAGGCTTAGTCTCCTCGACAACGGCGGCGTCCGCAACCTCTGTAGTCGCCTTTACCTCTTCCTGCTTAGGAAGTCTACTTGATATAGGAGCAAGCACTGCCTCAGAAGTCTCTGTCGACTCCTCACGGGCAACTGTTCTCGCAATTACTCGTTTCCCGTCAACCACGTAGTTACTACGCTTGTGCTGCTCTCCGCCCTCAAGCACCTTAGGATTCTTCGTATGCTTGTAGACAATCTTACGCACCTCGCCGAGGGCTTCCCCGTAACGAATCTCTCTTCCAGCACGCTTAGCAAGCAACCTGTGCAGAACAACCACGTCGCCGCCCTTATCGCAACCGAAGCAGTAAAAGGTGTCTTCGTTATCATATATACGAAACGAAGCAGTATTCTCATCGTGCAAAGGGCAGCAACAATACCTGCCACCCCTTTCCAACTCGAGCTTTAATTCTTTTGTAACATAATCCTCAAGGGTAAACCCATACTCGGCAAATGTCATTATCCCTCTACCTCAAGATAAGCCCAGTCATTGATACCCTTATCGGCATCATTCACGTGATACATCCTTGTCTTACCTGCAAGCCCAAAAGCAGCCTTCAGAGAGTCGTCCAACTTACCAAGGACTTCCTTACACTCCTCAGGTGTCTCAGGAGTAAGCGTGCCAAGCGTTACTGTAATATCCATTACAAGCGGGAACTCCCCGTGTAGATACTTACTGTCAAGAGCTCTCACGCAGTCAACAATACCACCGCAGGCTTCATCGAGCGTGGGCATAAAGTCAAGGAAGTTAGCTCTCGAGGTATCTGCCTTCGCACGCTCGAACACAACATCCTCATACACTGACTTCTGAGCAATCTGCTGCTTGCACACCGCCTGCACACGCTTAAGTTCAAACAATGTGTCAAGCATCTGAACAAAGAGCTTCGTGTAAGCTACATCCTCCGCAGTTACCTCAGCGTTCTCACCTGCCTCTGTATCAGCATAGGCGTCTTCGACTGCCTTAAGAGATTCGGCGTCTGAGTCAGCCGTTCTCTTCACGTAAGCATCAGCTGCCTCACCTTCAAGTGTGAGCCAGTCTTCCATACGACCCGCTACATCTTTCTCAACAGCGGCAAAGATTTCATCCTTAGATGTCTCAACACCCGCAGCCTCTTCCTTTAATCGGTTCAAAGTCCCCTCGAGAGCTGCAATCTTAGCTGTGTCCTCATCGGAAATATCGAAGGAGTAGTCCATCCAAGCACGAACGGAACGTAAGCCCACTGTGAAATCAAGTGAAGCATTCCCAATCTTTTCCAATGTGGTATTACTGGTTTTATTCATCTTCTGCACCATCCTTTCAAGATTTGAAAACTGTACTGAGCAAAATTAACAGTATCGCACTGAGAACATTTGCAATCAGCCCAGCCACGATGGTTCCCTTGCTCACTCTATTCTTGAGCGGGTTCTTTATTACAGAGAAACCGCACCAGAACAAACCGACGACAGGAATACCCGTCAAAGTATTGTGCAATAAACAGAGGAAAACATCCCCTGGCGTGCACGAAAAGTCCCCTGTTGCAACAGGTGCCTTGGCAACAGGTGCCTCAGCTTCCGCCTGATTCGCAGCAGTCACAGCAGTCACAGCAGGCTGCGAAACAGCTGCTCTCGGAGCAGGAGGCGTATTACCCGCAGCTGCGAGCTTAGCCTTCTGTCCAGCAGGAGTCTTAACACCCGTAGGAGTGTCTGCCAATAGAGCCCCACACTTAGTACAAGTCTGTCTCGGGTCAGCCGTAGCCTTGTACCTTACCTTACACGTCATACAATAACGATACTTAATCTCTTCACCCATTTTCGTAGAAAACCTCCATACTACTAATCGTTGTGTTCTTCTCGAGCACAAATATCATCTTAGCATTCCCTCGTGTTACCGTATAAGTAACAGCGTTACCGCTACCCATTGTCTGATAACTCGTTGCATACGTCTTGAGATAGAGCTCAAGAGATGCGAGAGTTACATCCGAATGTAAGCCACCTATCACGAACCAGTCACCGACAGTAATATCCTGCTCAGGCTCCTTCTCACTCGTGTCTGTACCTACATCCGCAAAGCCATTTCCACCGTCGGCGGGTGTGTTCTCAGACATCGAAGACTCTTCAGCTACCTCTGTCGTCTCCGTATCACCCGTATCTTCGGCAGTTTCGGCAGTATCACCACTATCTTCCGTCTCCGCAGTTTCCTCATCACTCTCCTCCGCTGCGTCCTCAGACACGTCTCCCGTAGTCTCCTCCGCCGTGTTCTCAGACACGTCTCCTGTGGTCTCCTCCGAAACCTCTTCAGAAGGTTCGTCGATAGTGCCGCCACGAAGCAGTATCTGGTATTCCTCACGTGTTATCTCCCTACCCGTGGAAGTATAGTAGTGAGTCTCACCCTGCTTAGTTACAGTATAAGGAGCATCGCCAAAGTAGGTATCAATAAAGGTCTGCTCATCAACTACCTGACCTGAGGGATGTATTCCATAACTGCCGTGTACGAGCTCTTCATCAGTCACAGCGTTGTTAGTTATCTCGGTGCTAAAGCCGTAGACCTTAGCATCCCTGAGCACTTTGTCATCCCCACTTGCCAACTCGAGCTTCAGAATAAGCACTCTCCTCCCAAACAAAAAGGCTACATCCTTACGACCGCCGCTCTTAGTAGGTGTGTCGTATCCAAGCTCCATATATTTATCTTCAAAAGGCATCACGCCAGCACTCTCCAGAGCCCTAAGGTTCGTTGCGTGCAAGTTGTACGACACCCCATCTATCTCAACATATCCGCTATCCCACTCACCCTCGTAGGCTTCAACATTAAATAACGAAGAAGCTCCAGAGCCACTGCCATCATAGTTCGCTATCGCTTCGTTCAAAGCAAAGCTCTTATCGGGCTGAAAGTCTACAAAGTCAAAGTTATCTATTAAAGGAGCGGTGCTTACAGTGTAGTCACGCACACCATACAGATATATCGCACCAGACCTATCAGAGCTATAGAACAACTTCAGCATATAGTCCAAACCAAGGGCAGGGTCTTTGCAAGAATAGTATTCATATACAACACCACCCTGAGCCTGACCATCCGACTGTTTAACAAAGTTCGCGGGATTCAAACCCAGAATTTCGCTTACAAAATAACCCTTATAGTCTGTAGTATTCTTACCGCCGAGCAGCGAGCCTGCGTGAAATGTACCCCAAGTTCCCTGATAGGTTCTTGCAACATCCATACCAGCACCCTGTACTGAAATTACTGTCTCAGGCACAAACTTACCGTCCGACCCCGTATAACCTACATAATCTCCATAAGTTATGCAGAAGTCGTCCGTCGACAAAGTAAGGTTGGCGTTCGTATCTGCCTTCTGTATGTCGTATGCTCCCGATAGCGTAGCAAAACCTACCTGACGCTCCACCACGATGTTCGGCTCCACTGTATCTCCCGAACGCATCATCTCATAGCCCTCGAAAGCTGTAAACCCAAACAGTGTAGCAAGAAAGGGGCATCCACTTAAAATAGCTGATATACACAAACTCAAAAATATTTTTATAAGCTGTAACATATTCAGATGTAACATATTCCACCTCCGAAAAAGTACACTATATATTTTATGAAAATCAAAAACCACACGAAAAGGGACTCAGGCTTATTTTATCACCTGAGTCCCTTGTTTTTACTACGTTCTTTAACCGAGGCAAGGTGCCAAGAAGAAATCCGTAAGCTCCACGATTCTTCTTCTATTAGGTTCTGCCTGTGACAATTCAGAGCAGGCAGCCTGATAGTCCTGATAAATCTTACCCTTTTTACTACGGCGTAACTCGTCGAGAAGCTCTGACAAGTAATCCTTAGTAGTAGCCACGTCCGTGCTGGCAAGTCCAAGCACTACCGCAGACGCAAATGCGATATTGGCTACAGGGAACAAGACGAGCAACTTATTGTGTACCACCTGCGTCGTTGCAGTCTCACCCTCGTCCTTAGCTGCGTTCTTCTTTGTAGCTATGTCATCAGATACTAAATACCAACGTCCCGTATATGTATCTATAGCACAGCCGACACTCGCTTTCCAGTCGGTATCCTCTCCGCCATAACGCAACGCATCGAAGAATACAGGCATCGACTCCGTATCGAAGATGAAGCGTTTTCTATCTACCAGCTTGCCGTACTCAATAGCCGCAGCAGTTCCTGCTTTGGAAAAGTCGAACGACTCCAAGTGCTTTACCAAGTCACTTACTTCGTATCTACTGATGTATGTAGCAATAGCATCTCCGCCCTTCGGAGCCACAAAGAGACGATACCACGTCTGATGTCTACCGCCACGATAACTTGCTCTCGTGGCATCAATCACATCGCTGGTCTTTATCTGCTCACCCTTCGAAACACGAGAAGAGGTGAAGCACTGGAGGTAAAGTCCGTCCGCCAGCTGCAATCTACGAGCAGTGCTCATAGATACATTCAGGTTATTCTCACTGGCGAGTACACCCGTCCCCGAATGCTTTGACATTATATACGAACCATACTGAGTGAGAGAGTCGAACAACTTCCTTGAAAGAGGGAGCACCGACCTCTTGCCCTTCACGCTGGTCTTATTCTCTGCAAAGATACCGAGAGGTATCGAGAAGTTCGACTCCTGAGCAGGCTGTGGACTGATTGCCAACTTCGCAAAGCTGCTGAAGGTTGCAGCATCCGTAATCATTCTCGGAGCTTTACCCTTTCTCTCAGACAACTCCTTGCAAAAGCCATTGAGCGTAAGAGCTATACCACTTTCGTGAACTCTGGCAAGTTCCTTCTTGTTATCAAAGGAAATCTTCCACCTCATAAACGGATTGAACAGAATATATCTGTCATCCGTGCGAACAGCGACTGCCGAAGCCAATATAGTCTTCATATAGCCGTTGTACGAACTCTTCATATCTGCAAGACTATTTCCAAGCAAAGTAGGATTTCCTGCCTTAAGGTCATCACCAAGCATAAGGAACGGAGCGGGAGCATCCTCACCATTCTTAGGATACGGGAAGCTCGGAGCCTCCTTGTACTTATACTTAGAAAGGTCGTCACTACCTACTTTAAGATACTCACAAACCTCACCTCTGCTCACAAGACGAACGTCACTCATACGCTCAACTAACAGGTATGTCTCACCACTCTTAGCAAGAGTCACGAGATACATATACACCTCTGTACGGAAGTCAGCAGTAATGAACTTCACCCTTGTTATATTCATATTCTCAGAAGAGTACACAAGTGTGTGCTGGAAACTCTTAGAGTACAGGCTCGCATTGCTATACAAGCTCTCGAGGTTCTTAGGAAGCGGCTCTGTAATCGCCATAAGAGCACGAAGCACCGCTACATCCATATACGCCTCCGTATCAGACATATCTCCTCTATCCTCAGCCACCTTCTCATAGTAAGGACTCTCTCCATTACCAAAGAAAGTAGCAGCATCTGCTCCAGCAGGATAAGCACCGCCAAGTACCCCAAGCAAAGAGGGTAATTCCTCAGGCGGGCAGAACAGGTCTGTGCCCATAGCCAACTGGTCTCTCAAATAGGAGGTAAGAGTGGTCTCATTATTGGTAAAGAACATAGAGGAAAGCTGAATGTAATTCTCAGCCTCTTTACGTCTGTCGGAACCCTCTTCCCCTTCGAAGTACGAAATCTTGTCAGGAGTAAGGCTCTTCAAAGCCTCAGTCTCAAACGAAGTCTCGGCGTGAACCTTAACAGCCCCTACCCCACGGAAAGAATCCGTAGCGGCAGCAGACTTACGCATACGCTTACCCTTCTTATCAATCTCAGCGGAGTTAACAATCACATTCTCCCAGCCAAATAATGCACCAGTACCAAGGGAGCTCAAATTACTTCCAAGCTCCACAGTGCCAGCTGCATCACCATCCCTACGGATAGCATTGTCCTCCATCTTGAGAATCTCAGGGAGTGTTACGTTGAGCACGTGTCCCGTACACAAACCACTCATTCCGCTGGAACCGATATTCTTGAATGACTTCCCTATAGTCAAGTCAGACTCTACGGTCACATCCTTATAAAAAGCACGGCTTCCGACATTCTCAGCGTCCAAATCAAGCGAGTACATACTCACATTGATGAAGGCAGAGTTCAGCATCTCCTTCGCTCTTATCTTAAGCGTCCCAAGAGAAGGAAGCGTATCGAACGCCTTTTCGTGTATTGTATATGAGTCCTTCGCCTCTGCATCAGGCAACAGAATGCTGTGCAAATGCGAGCAGTTCTTGAATGTGTTCTGACCTATCTGCTTTAACCCAGTGCAAGCTGTAAGGTCAACAATCTCCAGCTTCCCAAAATCACTGAAGACACCGCCGTGCTTTCCACCCTCCAGCTGCACAACAGACGCAGGCAAACGCACACCTCTGAGCACATCCTTCCAAGTCTTATCACAGAAGTCAGGCGTTAAAGTTACAACGGGGAGCTTCTTCTTATGTCCTGCAACGGTTCCCATCGCAGGCACAGAAATGATAGCACCCGCAGCTACAACCTCAGGAGATACCGAGACGAGCTTAGGATAGCAGCCATCCTTACCGTTAATATCCGTAAAAGGAAAGAACTCAAACACAACATCAGTGCCGTCAAGTATGTTTCCATTCATAGACAATGCAGCTACTCCGTCCTCTGCCCTGCCAGCCTCAGTCTCGCACATAGCCAACACATTCTGCACGAGGTCAGAAACCTGTCTCTCGGAACGAAGAGCATCCAGAACATAATTATTGATAATGCTATCAATATCCGCAGATGTCAAAGCATCCTTCGCAAGCAAGTGCTTGATGTTTGCATCATCGGGCTTAAACTTACCGAGAAGAACACACAGTATAATTGCAGCATCTTCCTTCGTGAACTCATCAGTGCAGCTTCTTCCCGCATTGCCACGGTATTCCATCATCTTCTGTATGTCTGCTAAGCGTGGCATCCTATCAAACGCATCACAAATCATACGTCTATCCCAGTCCGAAGGAAGTGCATAAAGTCCACTGAGAATAAGCGTTTTATCAAATTTCGCAGACCAGCTGGACTTACGTGTTGTCCACTTCAGCACAGCAGGCTTATCCCCCTTCGGAGACGTATACTCCAGACAAGCACATACGCCGCCAGTTATCTCTAACTTGCCGCTTCTCTTCCCCTTACCAAAACCAGGCTTCGCACCACGCTGCCCGTGAGAATGATAGCTCGGAGTAGGGACAGTATATGCCACATCAAGCCCCTCTCCAGTAAGAAGAGGTTCACGATTCCAAGAACTGTAGTAGCTTCCCTCGCTCTTATAAGTAAAGGAAACACGCACACTCGTCTCACCACGCTCGAAGCGTCGGTTATAACTCGAGAAACACGAAATAATCGTGTCCTTCAGATTCTCCAGCTTAACCTCCTCCTTCTCATCCAGTAAAGGCAGCAAAGAGAAGTCGTATGGGTCTGTGTTACAATAACGATTAGCACTAATATCCCACACGGAATAAAAAGAACTCTTATCTGCCTGTTTCTCTCCAGCAGGAACCTTCTTACAATAACCTGTCTGAATAGACCCAAGCTCCTGCATAACCGAAATAGGCTGCGTATAGAAAGATGAGCCAAATGTCACAAGCACACCAATCTTATACTCAATCTTATTTAAGAATGGGCTGATAGCAGTGAGCATTCTGCACCCCGACTTCATCTTATTGCACATAACCTCCGCAGAGAGATTCTCCGAACCGCCTACAGCAAAGGCTGCTACATCCGCAGGGTCAATACCAAGGTACTTCACCACCTCGGTGTCTTCCTCATTAAGTCCCTCCTGTGAAGAAAACAATATACTGCTTATTCTGACAGTAGGCTCCGAAGTTCCTTCCTTAAGTTCAGTTATAGCCACGTCGACTCCGAATAAACCGAAGTGCACAGCATTAGGCTGTTGCGATGAAATCGCCACTGGCCACAACCTAAGAGCAACAAGCCTCACTACCTTATTCAACATATGTCTTACCTCCTTGTCTGTTCACGCCTTATACATCAAACACGTCTGCATAGGTCTTAAATGTTCCTGTTCCCTGCCTATAAAGTACCAGATTGCTGCAAATCAGCATCAGCTTATAGTTGGGTAGTTTCTTCACCTTTTTCTGCACAAGTTCCGCCAGACCCCTGCTGCCTACTTCTTTACAACTCTTGCCCACGAACGCTTCTGCCACAGACTTGTCTCGCATAATGGCGGCATAAATACCCGTCTCAAGCGGGTCACGATTCAACTTCTTCCGAGGTTGTACCACACGACTACCTTTAGGCATTATTTCACCTCCATAACACCAAAATACTCTTAAAATACTACATCAATAAGCATTTTAAGAGTATTTAAGTCATACGACTTTTAGAAGTCTTTCTCTGGTATATGTTTGAGAGTATCCCAAACCAGACGCATATCATTCTGCATACTAAGATAAGAACCGCCGTGCGGTGTTTTTATCTTTCTGCCAAGTTCCTCAGCCTTACTCTTCAGGAACATCGCCCCTCCCTGCTCGTGAAAATATCCGTCTCGCATCATAGTACCAAAACGGTACGACTCGCCTGCACCCTGAAGAGGAGCAGAGTCCACAGCACCGCAAACCTCAAATGCTCTTATCTGCTTAGGGGTAAGCGTATCTGGAGCCGAGCTGTAGTTATACTCGTACCACTTCCCAGACTCAGATTGCACATAAAACACCACAGGCTTATCGCCAGAACCTTCGGGCACAAACAGCTCAAGCACACGAATGTCTGGTACCTCCGACAAAGCAAACGGCGTGTTGTCATTAGACTCCCACGTGGTTACCGTATGCGGACTATGCCTCTTTCTATTCCCGCCACCAAGATGTACTTTTGCTATAGCAGGATTAACAAAGCTACCCTCGATTATAGCTACTGCCACACCCATAGAATTCATCATATCCGTTGTAGCAACCTTAGTAGAGGCGTCCTCCTCGTGCGAAAGCATTGTAACACCTTCCAAGTTATCTGCGTACAGACGTATATCAATATCACTTTCCGTATAGACGCTGCCTTTCGCCACGTAAAACTTTTTAGGAACGCACCCATAGAAGCCAAGACTTGCGTGGTCTAAGACAGATGTTATCATCCCAAGACGCTTGAACTCAGCAGTATTTGCAAGCCTTGTTACATTCTCAGACTCCGTAAAGGCAATATAAGCAGGAGCATTAACATCGCCACGAATTCTCACCAATGAATGTGCAGAGCCACCTACATTAGTCTCATCGTCAGCAGTACGCTTCACATCAAGATGAGGAAGCACCTCTCCTGAAAGCCAATCCTCCTCAACATCAAACACCAGTCCTGTCTTCTTAGAAACGATATTTCTCAACTTAACTTTCAGGTAGTCGTTCAAGTCTTCGGAGTAACAAACTGCTGTGTAATAAGCGTAGTTAAAGTGCAACTTCTTATGCTCCACATAAAGCAGCACAGGAACCACACCACCGTCGTGCCTGTATCTTGACTTGCCGACCTCTCTCATTAAGTAAACATCCATTACATCGCCCGACTCTGTCTGAACCAACAGTCTCTCGAGCAGCACATTACCTACCGTTCCTGAATATCCACTGTTCTTCCTGAAAAAATCCCATATATCAGACCCTACTGACTTAGTAAGTATCTGAGTAACCTCAGGCATATTCCCGTTCATTGCAGCATAGGCAGCAGCCCCACTCTGAACATCGAACAACTTCTCTATACGCTCGGCAAACTGCGGATAGTGCGTGGCAAACACGAGCGTTGTCCTTTCAACATCTGAGTGCAGCTTATGCTTAATATACAGCTCCACAACCTCCTCAACTGTATCAGTCTTACCATACTTCGCTTCGAAGTCGTCTTCGTCATCAAAGGCTCTCTTCAACTGGTCAACAACACTCTCGAGACAGTACGACGAAATCGCCTTTGATGCCAGCTCCCAAGTAGCTCCTACATCCGCAGGCTCCATATTTGTCAACCAAACACCATTTTGAGCCAGCCGATTAGTGAAGTCATCCACAGTATCACTAATGTCACCCAAGTGAAACTGTGCCCCGAATTCCGCAAAAGGCATTAAGTTAACGCTCTTAAAAAAGTCCGCTGTCGCCTCAGCTTCCCTACAAAATCCCATAGTCTACCTCCTTAAATAATATATTCCTCATCTCCACTGGTAGAATTAGCGCCCCACCAACCACGAGCCTGTGTTGCGGTCTTCGTAGTCAGCCTATCGCTCGGAATGGCGGTTAACAAACGCCACACTACACGCATATCATTCATCATAGACAGTGCTGTCCTGTCGTACAAAGTCTTTATATAATCCCCGCTCTCTCTGGCAGCATCTCTGAGTACAGGTACAAATCCAGCATCTTTGTAATCATTATGACTCTTGTAACCAAGCTGGAAACCCACAGTAGCCTTATGCAAATCTGCAAGGTCAATCAGTCCAAACGCCACCGCATTTTTTATCTCGAGCTTTCCATAAGACGGCGGTGCCTGCGAGTAATCATACACATACCAATTCGTCCCCTCCGACTGCACCCAGAATACCTCTGGAATTCCGTCAGCCCCGACAGCCGAGGTATCCGCCAGGATAGCTCCCACACGCACCTCAAGCACGTCCTGCAAAGCAAACGGTGTGTTGTCAGAAGGCTCCCACGCATCTCTCTTTCGTGAGGAAATCTGACGGCGTCCATAATAGAAATCCTTGTACACCAGCCCGTACATAACAGCATTCGGCATCAGCTTCTTAGCCAACACTGATTTTACAATACCCACGGGAGCACCAAGTGTAGCCATTACACTCGTAGTCGAGACCTTCTCTGACATCTCTGACGAAAATCTCGCAATCGTTACCCCTGCCTTATCATCTATGAACGGTAGTATATCTGCGTCGACCTCCACAGACTCACCCGTTGTCATAAAAAACTTATGTGGTACATTACCCAAAAAGCCTATCTGCGAATGATTCAGCTTAGAAGCTATAGCTCCCAGTCTCTTAAAAGCGGCGTTACTCAACTTTGATAAAGCATAACCCGCATTATAGGATACATATGCAGGTGCATATACATCCCTAAGAATAGACACTCCCGATTTTACAGAAGCATTGTCCTCCGAGGTAGTTAACCTCGGAAATACAAATCTATCACGCAAGCCCGACCAGTAAAAAGTATCCTCCCTCAAGCGCACGCCGTCGTCAAACTGAATTCCCGTCTTCTTTGATACAAATTCCGCTATCTTATCATACTTATCCCTATCGAACTCCTCCGCTCCCTCGTTTACAGTAAGCCCTCTATAGTATAACGACTGAAATCCGAGCGTCTTATTGGACACATATAATAAAATCCTATACGCACCTGCGTTATCATACGACGAGTTACGTACATCAGAGGCGGTTATTTCATACACCACAATTATGTCAAGCACCTGCCCGCTTTCATTCATAACAACAAGTCGCTCAACTCCAAAACGTGGCCAAGTATCCTCCTCACCACTTCTGACATATTCACTCTCGCAATGAGGCACGTTCCACAACTGACTACCTATGTCCCCATCCTTCTTAAGCAATAAAGTTACCTCTGGACTAAAAGCAGCAAAGGTATCTGCAAAGCTATTATTGCAAGGCATACCCATCGTTTCTGCAATTTTTCTATCAAACAACGGATACTTCTTTTTCATCTTATGAAACAACGCAACAGCCGCATCAGGGAAATCTCTCTTCAAGTATTTAACACACTCAGCCGTCTCACACCACTCGGGGTACTTCTTCATAAAATCCGACTGGTCGCCGTACTTCACATCCCAGTGTGCCCCGTCTAACAAGGTATCAGAAGCCTCGTCACATATGTCGCTCTCTACCTCACGCCACGCCTTTTTCCTTCCTAAAAACCCGCCCTGAGAAAAATGCTCTGACTTAGAGCCGAGTGTTTTAATGCTGAAACGGTTCCCAAACTCATCCAGAGTCATCAAGCCACCCTCAGTAAGAATGGCGTCTATATCTTTCTGTAGTGCATAAAATGCCATACTGCTTACCTCCAAAATTAAAAAATCCATCTAAAGTAATACTTTACTTTAGATGGATTTGTCGTACGACTTTTTAACCTTAGACTACTCCGCTTACTCAGGTAAGCCTGTTTCTTCAGCACTCTTCACGCCCGTAAATATGGCTAAAAGTCTCTCAACCTCCTCAGGACTTGCCCCAAACTCGTCGGCAATCTGAGCTGTCGACCAACCGCCCGCCAAGAGGACTAAAGCCCTCTTCCAGTCAAACACAGTAGACCCTACCTTATGTGTGGCATAAGCACATTCCTTATAAACCTGCTTAAGAACTTTGTCACCCCACTTATTTATGCAGTTGTTAACATCGTATGTCTTCACATTACACTGTTTGGCTGCCGTGGAGCTGCCATAAAGGTAATTACTGGCAATCATACGCTGCACCTGATGAAGAGAACGTGTTGTCTTCTGAGTTACCCTATAAGGCTTAATGCTCCACACAAATGTTCCTATCTTGTACTCCTCGACATCTGTAGGAATCTTCGCTCTTATCTTTACGCCACAGTTCTCAGTAACTGCTGGGAGCCCCGCACCGAATGCCTTCTCAAACCAAGAATTATAGCACTCCCTGCTATGAAAGTGCATACCCTTCTTAGCCCCAGTGGGGTCTTGTGCGGTTAAACGATGTAAGTCGTCTATATCTACAATCTCCTTACCGCAGTAATCGCAAAAATACTTAATCATCTACAAACTCCTCTCTCGAAAACTAAATTCTAAACTTTACATTCAACTGAACAGCTAATCTATCATACACATCCTTCGTGTGCAAAACAGGCTGACCCGTCTCAAGCAGTGAATCTTTCATAGCTCCCTCTACTGCCAGCTCAATCCCGTAATAGCTTGCCTTCGGCGACTGCTCCATACGACGCTGCACAATACCTGCACGATTCTTTTCTACGTCATCTACAATCTCGAAACGCCCACGATTGAAGTGCACTATACTTTCCTCAATGTCCAACTTCGGTGTGTAGAACTGCATCTTAATGTCGAAACGACGTTCGAAAGCCAAGTCCAAACGATTCAACATATTGGTCGCAGACGCAAAAACACATCTCCAGTCCATCTGGTCAAGACACTGAAATATGGCATTAGTTGCACGTCTTGCGGCTCCGCTCTCAGGTGTTCCCGTGTCTCTGTTCCAAGCGATAGCATCACACTCATCAAAGAATATGAGGCATTCCCCCAGTATGTGAGATAACTCGAATATCTTATGAATGTTCATTGACACGTTGCCCTGCGACAAAGCCTGAGCAATGTCGACGTATATCATAATGTATCCGAGCTTATTAGCCAGTGCCTTCAACGAGTACGTCTTACCCGTACCTGAAGCCCCGTAAAGAAGCAGACGATTGACAGGAAAGAATCCATATTTGACTAATAAGTCTTTCTTTCCCTGCTCACGCAGAAAGTCATCGTACTTCGCACGGTTATCATCCGAAAGAATAACCTTCGAGAAGTCAATAGAGGTATCTACGGGCATAAGCATACTATCCCACACCTCTTTATACTCGTCCGAAAGCAACTTGTATATCTCCTCACGATGCTCATTAGCATTATAAAAGCCCCCAGGATTCCTCAACAGATAATCCGCCTTGAGCTTAGGCATAATCGCATTCTCATTTACCATACAATCACCTCCGCAACTACTCGTCCAACTTCTTAGGTTTAATTCTATCCGTATATCTCTTCTGCACCTCACGCTGCTTCAAAAGACAAGCGGGGCACAGGGTACGCAGCGGAACTGCCTTCTTCTTGCAACACTGCCTGCAAAGGTTATGCAGCTTCGCAAAATCCCTACGCTTCCGCTGAGACGTCCTCGCTATCTGACGACGATACTCTCGAAACTCCTCGTCGTTCATCTTCCGTTCTCTTCCCATAAAACAAATTCTCCTTACTTGGAATAGAAGCACGTGAAAGGTCGGAATTCCACAATACCATAGCTTGGACTTTTAATTCCGTCGCTCTCTAACGCAAATGTCTCCCTGATAGCCTTGGCAAGAAAGCCTGGTGTATAGGAACCGTCCCCCTCGTCCTCCGACTCTACAGGACACTTCTCTAACTGCTGCTTGATAAGTCGTGCAACTATTTCATAATCAAAATCAAACTGAAATTCAGACCATCCCGCAGGACAGTGCTCAAATCCCCACCCAATGCAGTAGCTGCCGCTCGGCGTTATCTGGTAAACCAACATACAGCCACGCTCACGCTCTTCTCTGCTAAGGTGCACGCTCTGCCCAGATAAATCAAGGGCTATCTTAAGCACCTTCTCTATATACTCAGGGCTCAGTCGCCCTGAAATCGCAAATTCCTGATTACTCGAAAACATCATATTTAATACCTCCTTAGACCGCTGTCACCGCAGCATATGCCTTTTTTACATTCTCTACGTTCATTATCCCCGTGGTTGCATCACCAAGGTTCTCGCTGGAGTAGGGCTGCAACGCCTGAATGAGCTTAGCACACGCCTGTCGCCCACACAGCTTCACATTACCATCAGCGTCAAACACAGAGTCGTACAACTGTTTCATATATACCTGATTCGCTCTATCCATACCTTCCTCCAGCCTAATGCTTTAACAAGGGAAGCACTTCCTTCTTAAGTACATCCTTCGAACAATACACACCCTTATACGTAGCTGTAAGACCGTTATCCCCAAGATACTCACCCAGTTCGTAATCCGAACGCTCTTTCGAAAAGTGAGACTCTACAAGCAACAAATTCTGATGAGTTACAATCAGAGCTCCCCTCTTCTCGTCCACCTGCCAACCGTGCTTCTTAACACCCCCATACCTGTCAAATAACGCCATCTACAACACACCCTTTCATATACTCTTCGCTAAGGCTCACCCGCAGTAGCAAGTACACCGTCGTCCAGCAACTGATTCAGCCAACGCAGTGTATTTACCTGCACGCCCATATCATACTTATTCTCAATTTCACTCGGGTCGTGAACTACCACCCACCTAAAGGTAGGTGGCTTCTAAGAGCCTTACGGCTCCATTTAAGAAGTTTGATATTTAAGTTTCCACCTAACAAGTTAGGCAATCCTTATTCTTACGGGCGTGTCCACTTCGCCCCTACCGTATAGGATATTCATATCCACAACGCTGCTTTTACGAATGATATTTAATGCTCCGTTTACGTCAGCATTAAATGTTCTGCCATTCATCCCACGGTCTAAAGACAACGTGGGTTTTCTGGCGGAATATTTATAAAAAGAAGTGAAGAGATACTTACACATCCCCTCATAACACGTGAAGTTGCAGTCTATACTGTCATCCTCTTCTCGAAAGCCAATCCAGAACTCGTCCGAGTCGTCATAGCTTCCACCCCGTTTCCCACAACCTTCCAGATGACACCACCAACTGCCTGTATCACGCATCGCCTCGTTATGCCAAGTCCGCTTCTTCAGTGCGTCCCAGTTCTTAATCACGAGCCGCTTAATCGACTGCGGCGTAAGGTTATACCTATTAGGCACCTCCGCCGCCAGCTTCTTATCAAAACAACCAAGTCCCATACAGCAACCTCCGTCTACAAAGCCTTTATCAACTTGTCCAGCGTCGTGTTGAAATAGTGAGGTGAATCCCTCAGGTACATACTGCCTGTAATGTAACACGAAGGAGCCGTAGCCATATACCTCGAAGGCTTAGGCGGCTCATCTGACAAAGTAACAAACTGGCTCGCTATACACAAAAGCTCGGCGGGCATATCCATTAGAATATGGTCATCTATACCTGCAATACGCAGGTATTCCATAAAGGTCTCGACACGCCCGTGCTCGCCTATGTGATTGAAATTCAAGAACTCATTCGGATAAACAAGCACAAATACCTGTCTCTCGAAGTCGTCCATCTTTGTCATAAACCCGAAAGACCTTGACAGAGGCGAAGAGTCCGAAGAGGGTCCGAATATCCTACCTGAAGTCAGTTTACGCTCCAGTACGATAGACCTTAGATGTCTACTTACTACCGAGCACGTCTCGTCCTCTAAAAGGCAGAACTCACGAAGCATTTCAGTTGCGTCCTCCCGCTCCTTGAAAATGTCTCGATTCTTGTGACAGAAATACTGAAAATAGCTGCCGTCCTCAACTACCAGAGTCTTTCTCTTCTCCGCCAACGCCCTGAGGCGAACAATCAAGTCAAGCAACGTCTTAAACGCCTGCGAGTAGTTACTCATTCCTGTACGAAGATTGATTTTCATTGTGTCCATATCGTAGGCACTTAGTGACTTAATGTCTACAAGAGCATCACGCACCTGATTGAGCTCACCTTCTAACTTAGAGCAAACCTCGAGGGCATCTTTTGCACCAAAGTCTACCCTGAAGGGCTCCGCTATTCTCCACGTACGCTGACGGGTGCTCCTAAGCATTGAAGTAGCGGACTCCTTAGCAGAACGCAACGCCTGATAACCGTAACGCAGGCAGTAACCCTTAATCAGCTGGCACACTGGCGTATTTCTCGTAAGCACCTGTCTCTCCCAAGCAATACCACCCGTGAACATTATTCCGCTCTCTACCGAACGGGGAATGTCCAAAACGCCCTCAGGAATGATACCCTCCTCCTTGATACGGACATAGTCCGTCGGGAACCCGAGCTTATCGACGTGTAAAATATAATGCAGCAGCACCACTCCGTACAAATCGAACGGTGAAAAACAGAACGGAGCAAGCATCAAGGCTTCCTTCGCTCTGTCCTCCTCCCGATACAGGTGCCTGAAATCCGACGCCTGTAACAACGACTGCATAAAATTCAGGGACACATTACTAAAATCAATCATCTATACTTCTCCAATCCGAAGTCTTTAGTCAGGCTGCTGCCCGCTAAGAGCAAGCTCAGCAGCGGTAGCCCAGACTGCAAGCTCGTCATCCTTAATCTTTCCATCAGACTCGTTTCCAGTAGCGTACTGATGCCTGACACCCAGCAAGCAAACAAGCCGATAATGCGAGCATTCCTGTTCCAACAGCAAGTATCTTTTTCATTTCTTCTTCCTCGTTGCCTCATACTCGCTAAGTATCTTCTTGGCAATGCTCTTGAACTGGTAAAAATCCAGTGTAACCCACATTTCACGCCTGCCTTCTCTGTCTACAACTCCGCCGAAATCTACAGTAAGAATTTGAACATTATCCGCCAACACGTGCTTCAGCGTATTAGCTGTTATGGAGCCCAGAACTTCCGTGGGCAATTTTATACCAAATATACCGCACAAAAGCAGCTCACTCTGAATCGTAAGGGCAGAGCTTCGATGACAAAGGTCTACGAACCTTTTTCCTGCGGCACTTGCGGGCATCCCACTATGTGCCCTTACCTGCTCAGCAAAATCTCTCCAGAACTTGCCTTCGGTATTCTCATAAATCCTCCCGTAGAGCATAAAGACACCGTTATCCCACTCGCCTTTCGTAACAGAGCGATGTGACCTATCTAACAACCTCACGGATGTCTTCCCGTTCGTTGTTACAAGGGTGGCATTCTCTACGAGCCCCTCCTTCGTACATTTTATGACCCTGTCCTCAGTAAAAACCTCAAGAGACGCCTCCTTCTTGGAGCTGCACAGATAGAACACGCCGCCTCCCTTAGCACTGCCCACTCTCTTTATCACTTTGTAAAGTGGTTCGACTTTCTTTCCAAACATACGTGCTCCTCCTATATCTTTCGTTCTTTACGAATTCGTTTCCACTGCTCCAGAAGCCACTTAACGTCGTCCTTTGAACCAATCTCAAGACAAGTGTCATCCACATCTCCGTCCGAAGAGCAAGGCATCATCCAGTCGACGTCAAAGTCACACTGCATAATGCTGTTCTTAGTCTGGTAAGCGACCTTGCCACAAAATCTGTCCTCATTGCCATTCTCATCAGGGTCGTATCCGTCCTGCCAGCCAAAGCAAATAGCCCAGCGATTCTTCTTGTCGTTCGACTGCATTGTAAAGTACGTGCAGCCAGCGTGGTCGCTATCCTGCATATGTTTCTGAATACCAGTCCAAATCTTCTCGAGAAGTTCAGCCTCCACATTCTTTACAGGCTTCTTCTCGGGCATCTTATGCGTCTGCCTATATCTATCAGGTGCATAAGTCTTCCTCGTCTTAGGGAGCCCTGCACTGGCGTCAGGCATACCGAATGCCAATCTGTGAGCACGCACAAGCTCCTCGTGCTCCTTATCAGATGCTGCCTTCGCAGGAGCAGCTGTCACAGGCTCCTTATGATGCACCTGTGTAGCCACAGGCTTGCTTCCTGTTAACTCGAACACAGACTTGGTCGACTTTACTACAGGTGTGCCCCTGTTCACACGAAGGAACGTACTTCCTCCCGCACCGTGCACCACAGAAACGCCATCAGCTACACCGTTCTGTGCATACGGCATCAGCTTCTCTGGCGTATAAAGCATCTCCTTACCCGTGGCAGTCATATCAATAACTTCCTCAGGCACTGCCTCCAGCATTCGTATGTGCACATCATTTCCTTTATGCACCAAGGTGGCATTTGTCACTCTACCTGCCTTTATAAGTTCAACCAACTCTGCTTTCACGTGCCCCTTAGTTGCACTCTGTCTGAGATAACGACAAACGTAGACTCTTCCGTCTTTGAACTTCTTTTTCGCTATCACCTTTATATCCTGATTCATTACTCTTCCTCCTAATTGTGGACTTCACAAGCCACAGCCCAACAAAGGTCATAGCCTCTACTCGTATGCTTTGCCTGAAACTCCCTCTCGAGCTGTATAAGCTCCTTCTGTGCCGCCTTCAGCTGCTTCTGAGCAATCTCAATATCATCAAGGGCTGAGGGTGGACGCAGGGCAGTTATTGCCATATGTCTTACCGCAATACGCTGTAGCAAGAGCGGAGCCACAGTTCTTACACCCGATTGTTTTACTCTTCACCCCAGCGTAATGAGGCTTCTGATATTTCTGCAAACGGGCAGTTATATCCTGCACACGCTTACGCACAGCCAGAAGTCGCTGCGTCGGCTGCGGAACCTTTCCCGTCGGACGCTTGAATCTTACTGCCAGCATTCTATAGTCACCGAAAGTGGTATTCAAAAACTGCTCGGCTTCATCCTGAGACTCGTAAATCTGAGAGGTGAACCGTATCGGATTTACCAGAGTCGTGCGACTTGTCTCGTTATAATCTACATTGCGAGCCGCCCAGTCATTGCAGCGCTTTATAATCTGCTCCTTCGTCGCCTTAGCATCAAATGGCATAATTTGACAGGTATGCCCCATACCAACTCACCCCCTATCCGATGTAACTCTTACCGACATTGACAAGAGAATGCCCATCACTCGTCGTAGCATTAAAATCGAGAGGTGAATTCACCATATACGACTTCACGTCACCCTCTGTAATGCAAATGTTCTGAGACTGCCCACGACGAACCAGCTTAGCGTTTCTAACATAGCCACGCTTAATAAAGTCCCTCATCTTCTCCGCCGTCATCGTGACATTCAAGCTCTGATGGCAACCACGGACACTGTAACAGGTCTTATCCTTAAACATCCACATACAAACTATCTTAAGAGCTCTTCTTCCGCCGCTCTTAAGAGACTGAAGCTCCTCCATAAATCTCATCTCTTTAAGCGACATAGGGTCGCCATTCTTCTTAGTGATACGCATAAAGTCATCAATGCAAAGATTCGTCTCCATCGTCGGAATGCTGCTGTCCAGTAAACGAATATAAGGCTTTGCACCTTCACGACAAACGGGTGTAGCATCCTTTAGTTTGCCTTCAGCGATGTACTTCGCAACAGAAGCCTCGCCAACTCTCTTAGTCTTACCGTTGCCCTCATCCACAACAAAGAGAACGCCATCCCTGCACTTTATCTTCTTCGTAATCTTCATATCATCCCTCCTTAATCTTCACCTACAGAGTCAACATCAGCACTCTCCTCTTCTACTAAGCCGTCCAGCCAGAGTGAGGGATTTGACTCAAAGTTAGTTCTTTTAGCACCTGCTGTAGCCCCTGTCGGGTTACTCGAAGTAGCTATTGCCAGTTTCTTAGCTCTGGCAAGCTCTGCTGCTTCCTGCTCCGCTGCGTCTCGTTTATTCTTAGGCTTCTTCGCTGCAAAACTCTTTGCTGCAATCTGCTTAGCAGAGTTGACTCTCGCAAGGGACGCCTGAGCACGCAAAAAGGTGCCCGCATACTGAGAAAACTGCATCTTATCATATACGCAATTCTGCTCAAGAGTCGGTACACCCTGAGAAAGACGAATGAAGGCTGATTCGCCGAAGCCGACAACCGTCCCGTTTATATACTCACCTCTATCCAAGCCGAGCATCATATCCTTCTCTGCAAGAAACTGGTGCTTTCCAAACCTGTCCAGACAGTGATAGATATTTGCATCCTTGAACTTGAGTCTCGCAACAATAAACCCGCTCGGCATCTGCTTAGTCTGCTTCTTCTGAAGAGCCTTCTTCTCATCCTGAGCGGCAAAGCACGCATTAGTACCACGCTCAGAATCATAACGATAGTGTTCACAAGTAGGACAACTTCCTTTTGGTTTATAACAAATATAAGCTGGCATATTTACCTCCTTTAACTGCATAGCATAATCTACAAATTGACACTCCACACGACTAAAGTCGTGGGATTCTTGCTACCTGCCCTTACATGGTGGCTGACCAGTCCATTTCTGGTAGGTCGTAGTGCAAGTTATGGGTATGCCATTACCCATCCTAGAGCAGAACATATAGTTCTCTAGGCAGTATGTCTGATATTGCTATCGCCAACATACTCAGTTGAGTTACAGATATTCATAGCACCAAGCACATCTCTATGGATATGAAAACCACAGGAACAAGTATAGTTTCTATCATTGGCATGATGGACACTACCACAGACAGGACACTTTTGACTTGTATATGCTGGATTTACATACTCAACTTTTATGCCTGCAAGTTTGGCTTTATATTCTATAAACTGTGCAAGTCTATAGAATGACCATGTATGCAGACTATGATTGTTTTTACGACTTTTTCTTGTCGTAGAGCGAATGTTTTGTAGGTGCTCTAACTTAATCACTTTAACATTGTGAGCTACTGCTGTTTCTACAATGTCGTGGCTTATTTTATGGTCGATGTCTTTCATAATGCGTTGTTCTTTGTCGTTAATGTGTTTTATGGCATTAAGCTTTTTAACTTTACCAAGTTTTTTACGAAGATAAGCATAATGTCTACGCATATATTTGTTTTTGCGACCATTACCATAAAACTTAACACTTCCATCGGAACAGTAGCTAACAGCAGGACACTTGATACCAAGGTCAACACCCATTACATTGCCATTATCAGAGAAAGCTATTTCATCAGCATCATATACGATTTGAGCAACAAGGCTGTTACCTTTTACTACAATACGCATTGTTCCTAACTTATATGATGTGAATACAGATTTCTGTTTATCAGACATTTTAGTTTTAACAGATATACGCTTTGACCTGCCATTAACCATTACAGGAAACCCTATGTTGCTGTCATTAACCTTAAAGTTCTGATTATTGACATAGCAGCAAGGTTTTTTGAGTATTGGCAACTTTGGAGCTGTTGTTCTGATATTTGATTTCTTTTTGGCAAGTTTTCGGTTTTTTAAAGCAGAAGCGTGACAGGCTTTATAATGCTTTTTGACAATGGATTTGGCATCACGAATGCACTGATTTGTTAATGCCGATGGCAAGTTAGCACTTACATCAGCAGTTGTGACTTTGGAGATAGATTTCCCACTGACGGCATCAGAAACAAGGCTATTTACTGTAGAAATATACTCTGACATAGTAGCCTTAATCAGCTCTGTCTGATATTCAGTTGGATAGAGTTTTACTGTTTCTGATAATTGCATAAATCTAATCCCTTGTTTTTTGAGTATCTATATACCATTTGATGGTTTCAGAACTTACATTACCTGCTGTGCTTACAAAATAAGAACGAGTCCATAAACTCGGCATATTTTTAAGTTGCGGAAATTCCTCTCGTAGTTTATGTGATGTTGCTCCTTTTATTTGTTTTACAACATCAGGAATACTTTGTTGAGGATATACGCTAACAAACATATGCACATGGTCTATATGACATTCCATAGCAAGTATGTCTATGTTATGTGCTTTACATTCAGCAGAAGTCAGTTCTTTGAATCGTTGTTCCACGCCATCAATGTTGAATATTTTTCTGCGATAGCGAGGACAAAACACTAAATGATAGTTAATCAATGATACTGTTGTTTTTGTATGTTTATATTCGTTATCCATGTGTATATTATAACATATCTTATACACATATTCAAGTCGAACGGGCTATCATCCCACGGTTAAAACCGTGGGCTTTCCCGCCCTAGAAAGGATTGTAATACGACTTTTTGGAAATATAAAAGGAAACGGCTGTGCACCGCTCCCTTAACACCGACTCATCAAATCTGATGAGTCGAAAACTGATTTATCCAAAGTCATCCGACTTACAGCGTATCAAAATCCTCCTCGAGCACAAAGCCAACTGTCGCAAATCCTGCACCACTTTCCGTGCATCTGATGATACCCGTCTTGTACTTGTTGCGGTTCTGCCAGTGCTGCACCTGCGACTCGAGCCTGCGATATTCTTTCACGGCGTCCATAAAAGTGCTGTAGGCGTATAAGCCGCTCTGTGAGAAAGCCCCGCCCTCGGCATCGAACTCAAAGTAACCTGCCCCTCTGTAAGTGTTGGGGTCTTTGTTGTTAATGTCCATCAGGTTCGAACGACCGTCCTCCTGAACCTCACGACGAAGTGCAAAGCAATACTGCCCAGCATCGGTTACCCTGAGAGCCCCGAAGGTATAAAATGCCCCGTCAGAAGGCATTGCTGTAAGAAGATTCGGGATAAGTATACCCTCACCGTAGTATTTGCTGAAGCCCGCATAAAGATTACGCTCAAAAGGAAGCCAGTCAAACAGCAAATGTGAGAGGTACTTCCTGTCGCTTATATCGAGTGTGCTTCTGGTAAAGGTTACGCCTTCTTCTGCTGACCCGAACTGGAACGCCCAGCGAGCCGCAGGCACATTCTCCGTACGTAAGTAGAACGACTTTTCATCCGACAAGCACTCCTTCACGACCTTATCGAATATGTCCTTATCCTGCTCCTGCATAATTGTCAGCATATTGAGCAGCTTACGCACACGTGAGCAATATTCGTCCTCGAGAGCCTTCCTGAAGCGTTCGCCCTGCTGGCGAATCCGCTCTTCCTCTTTACGCTTCCTTTCCTCTTCCCTATGCCTTCTCTCTTCTTCCAGACGCTTCTGTTCAGCCTCCTTCTCCTTACGCTTCTTGATAAGGAGAGCAAACTCCCTTGTGTCCTCGGTGTAAATCTGCTTCTGCACCGTATTGGTTGCGATGTAGCACAGCTTCTCCGTCTTCGCACGGTCATCCAAGAGCTCGATATAAACATTGGCGACTGCGTCGTTACCGTGCGTCGTCTGCAAACTCATATCAGGAAACATCTTTGAGAATGCCTCCACAGGACTGCTGCCCTGCACCTCTTTGGAACCCTTGCCTCTAATGGTTATCTTATATCTGTCCATAAATACCTCCAAAACATCTGGATTTGCCCTGTTTTTCGCCTAACTATTTATTACAGGAGCAAAGGTGGTGTGTACCTAATTCATCCACTGCGTATCTGGTCTAATCGCAGGCGATATGAGCTTCACACGCATCAGCGTCTGCGTCAGATAGTTAATCAGCTTACGCTTTATGGTGACGCTCATAGGAGAGCCGTCCGCAAAAGAAAGGCAGCCTTCCCTGTTCCTGTTATCGCCCCAGAGAAAAAGCCCGTTGTCGTCAAAACGCATACTCACAAGCACCTGCTTCCCCTTGTAGTAAAGACGCAAAGAGGAGAGCGTCCCGTCGGGGAAAGATAGGTCATAATCTGCTTCTGACTGCGTGAGCGGGGAAAGCCTCAAGCAGAACGCCCAGAGAAAAATACCAGCGAACACAAGAAAGGCTGCTACGTAGTTCCCTGCTACGAGCGTCAGGAGGCAGATTCCTCCAAGCACAATGCAGCCGCTTATGAGCATAAACAGCCCCAAGACCTTGCTGCTCGTGTTCGCACGTAAGTCAGCTTCGGTAGCGGTAACCACTGCCCCAGTCTGCGTAATCTCCGACGAAGTGTAACCTATGTTTCTGTCCATTCGTTATTCCTCCTAATCCGTATAAAAAGCGTCAAAAAGTTCTTGACAAAGTGCCCTAAGATAAATTATGAAAAACCACAACATATTGTGGTCAGTCTGAGACAAACCACAAGAAGCGAGCGGGAGCCCCGCAGGCTATTTTCGAACAAATGCTCTTGTCAAATTGCACAAAAATGTAGGTGTATTTTTCTACACCCTAAAAACAAAAATTTTTTCGGTGTGTTTTTCAACACAAAACAGACAGTCGCCAAACTCTATGAAGTACCACAAGGGTACCGAGATACAGTAACGCCCATCTTTTGTGTAATACTTTTCGATTATGAGCAAATTTATTTCTGAAAATCATCAGTCTCAAAAAGGTGGAGGAAGAGGAGCGGGCGATGGTGGCGGACGGCAGCAGGTGGCGAGGGACGGCGGTAGACGCAAAGAGGGCGGTTCTGACCCGCTCAGGAGCCCCGACAAGACGCTTTTTGGACAGCAAACGGGCAACTGGAGGGTTCCTCCCTCAGGCAGGCGTATGGGGCAAAATGAGCGGTGAGGGTTGCTGTCAGACGGCGGGTAAACTTTCGCCTCACGGAAGTCTACAGAGTGAAATTAGTCAGCGGAGCCAGCCTAAACTGGGCAAAACAGCTCCCTCCAGGTTGCTGTTGGCGTCAACCTACTGGCGGGTATTTGGACAGGACGCTCGGCGGAACTCCAGCTGGGAGCTCACATAGGTTCCTCCACTTTGGCACAAGGTTCGCCCAAGAGGGTCTTCCTAAATTGACCGAGGGTTGCCCGACAGACCTTCCTCCTTTGGTGAAGAGGGTGCCCGACTCTGAACAAGATTTGGATACGCCCCTCGCCCAGAGAGCAGCGTGGGTACTGGGCAAGGCTGTGCCAGATTCGAGAAAGGGTAAGGGAGGATGAGCGGGGAAGCCCGCCCAAGAACGCTAAAAACCCGCCCCGCTGGATTTCGACCAACTGCCTATAGCAGCGAGGGTCGCCAGCGGAAGCGGGCTGTTAATGAAAGGAGACCTGTATGATTCAAGTCAATACATTACACAACACGCAGCTCGTGCGTGCATTTCGTAAGTGCGGAGGATGACCTCAGCGGGTCAAAGATTGGAGACACGCCCCTATCCCAGCAAGGTTGGTCACAAGACTCGCCAAGGAAGTGACCAGCGGGAGGTGTCAGGGCTCGCTCAGGGCTGCCCAGCGAGTCGCCTGACGCTGCCCACGTGGTTGCCCGAGGCTCGCCTGATGCTGCCCACGAGGTTGCCCGAGGGGTGACCAGACGCTCGCCTTATGCCGATTTCTTGTGGCGTTAATATTGACCTAATAGAGGATAAGTTACTCTCCCACCACCAAGACCTATCAAAACCGCTTACATTTATTATACTCACACCACGAAGGTACCGCACCACGAACTGATGAATTTTTCAACATCACATAATACCCAAACGCAGCTTCCATCTCTCCACCTTGTCGGGTTTGTCAAACCAGTATTCCTCGACGAGCGGAAAGATTTCGTATGTCAAGATATTGTGCACAGTCTCAGTATCGAACTGAGGATAACCAAACCAGTAAGAATGCCCGATTGCAAAGCCTTCTCCGAGGGTTTCGTCCTCGCTGATTTCCTTATTGAGGTCAACCATATTCGTGAGAGCCTCCGCAAGGGCACGAGACTGATACTTACCCATAAAGGAATTGAATGCGTGGTCAGCATATGCGGGACGCAACGTATAGAACGAGAAACGTCTACGCAAAGCGTAGTCAAGAGCAATAAGACCACGGTCAGCCGTATTCATTGTCCCGATAATATAAAGATTAGGCGGGATGCAAAGGTCAATGCCCTTATACTTCGTGGTCATCGTATCGCCACGATGCTCCTTCTCAATAAGTGAGAAGATTTCACCGAAGATAGACGATGTGTTACCACGGTTAATCTCGTCTATGATGAGAAAATACTTCCCCTCAGGGTCAGCCTTCGCCTTCTCGCAGACATCGTAAAGGATACCTGTCTTAAGGTAGAAGCCACCTTCATCCTTAGGAAACAATCCCACGATAAAGGACTCGTACGAGTACGATGAGTGGAACTGCACATTGAAAATATGTGTGTCATCCTTCACACCCATTGCATAGTAGCAAAGTCTCTTCGCCGAGAAGGTTTTACCTACACCAGGGGAACCCTGCAAAATCAAGTTCTTCTTGAACTTAAGCAAATCCCACATCTTCTCACCGTCAACACCGAGAACTTCATTCTTAAAGTCCGCAAGTGTATATTTCTCACCCTGTTTTGGAGTTCTACGACGTTCTACAACCTGAGACTCGACCGAGTCCTGAACGTCCATTTTCCCTAAACCTGTTGCTGCTCTAAGTTTCATTGCATACTTCCTTTCTCTTTTATGACGACTCCGTCTTCTGTAACTGCAATTAGACATCTTCCGCCAGCACGTGCTTCGCTGACTAAAAGCTGTCCAATATGATTACTCTCGTTTACGCCTATAGACACAATACACGCCGAAGATTGGAGAGAACTCACGAGAGAACCAAGCACCATCTGAGACTCTCCCTCATCCATAAGCACAATATCAGGGCGTATAGGGGAGCCACAATACTGACATTTATACCTATTCAGATACTCTTCTGTAGTTCCTGAAAAAATGCTTCTCGGAATATAAGGATAAAGTCCTACTGCGTGACTTCCGCAGCCCGAGCAGTAGTTTTTGCCCATTCTACCGTGCACCTCCGTGGCGTGAATGCCCATAGCATCCAGCGTCCCGTCGATATTCAGCGTAAATATATTGCACCTCTTATGCTTTACATCGCAGTAACCCTGCAAAAATTCAATGAAGTCTATATATGTCTGTGACGTCGTGTTCTTAGCCTTAAGCTGAGCCTCCGCCAGTTTGTCATCACTGAAAAAACAACCCAAAAAAGAGTAAAAGAAAACAGGCAACCGCTCGAGGCAGTCATTCGACAGGATATGCTTAAACAAAATCTCTGTCCGCCCCTCCTTCTCATCCTTCACACCACAAATCAGCTCATTATCTCTGTCTCTGTAACGTACATAAGCGTTATCGCCATAGCCTGCCACCACGTCTAAGGCAGCCTGCTTTGATTGTAATATCCCGTTTTTACCGTTGAACGTAGGAATACCAAAGCCGACTCCAAGCCCAGCACCACACACCACGGTGATATTTGGCATAAGACCTAAGTCGACCGACTCCACAGCATTCAAAGTAAGGTCGATTATATTGTCTAAGTTGTTTCCCATAAAAGAAAAGCCCCTCTTTCTTGTATCTTCTCAACAAATACGCTAAAAAAGGGGCTTATTGACTATAATTTAACACGCCGTGAGCAAGAAATCCCCCACCTCTATAGGTGGCGGGATGAATTGCGATAAACACGGCGTTTCTTGACTTTTGTATCTGATGATATTATAATCTAATTATAAATCAGTCGTATGTATAATAAAGGTTATAAATATTGTGAAATTAGATAATAACAATCATTCAGTGTTCATGCTGCATTATCATCTTATTATGTGCGTAAAGTACCGCAACAAGGTGATAGATGACAAAATCTCAATCCGTCTCAAAGAAATATTTGAGAAGATTGCTCCTACATATAACATTACGTTAGAAGAATGGAATCACGACATTGACCATGTTCACATTCTGTTCCGAGGACAGCCTAACACAGAGATAAGTAAATTTATCAATGCGTATAAATCTGCAAGCAGCAGACTTATCA
>Ga0255342_1000921_pt1 | contig 45840 bp, 37 predicted proteins | sample wastewater_treat_3_FD_192416 | JGI IMG/M metagenome (GOLD analysis project Ga0255342, IMG submission 192416) | Wastewater microbial communities from Lulu Island WWTP, Vancouver, Canada - plant14 | ecosystem: Engineered > WWTP > Wastewater > Unclassified | place: Canada: Vancouver, British...
TGTGGAAACAAAGCATATTTTTGAAATACGGTATTCAGTTGTCTCTTAAAGGGAGGTATGTCATTAATCAGCTGACCGTCAAAATAGACCTCACCTTCATCAGGTCTTTCGAACCCACCGATGATTCTGAGAGTTGTTGTTTTTCCGCACCCGCTTGGACCCAAAAAAGTGACGAATTCATTTTCCTTGACTGACAAAGTAATATCGTCAAGAACAATTTCTCCGTCAAATTTTTTGGTTATGTGGTTTAGTTGAATTATTGCATTATCCATTTTCTGCCTCCTGACTAAAAATACGGCGGAGAACTTACCCAGAGTACACGCGCTGTGGTTTTTCCCGCATTTTCTATATAATGAGTCTTGTTTGCCTTGATGTAAAAAGACTCGCCTTTTTTAACCTTATATATTTGATTTCCATAATATAAAATAATGGAGCCGTTCAAAACATAACCGAATTCCTCTCCTTCATGAGGCTCATCGGCCTTGGTTTTGCTTCCGCTTCCAAGCTCCACCAATATGGGCTCCATCTTATACTTCTGAGCATTTGGAACAATCCAGTTTATGGTGTAATTGTCTTCTGTTTCTTTTACAAATACATCATCACTCTTAAACACTATTTTATTGTCCACTGCCTCGTTAAAAAAAGTTCCCAAATCCGTACCCAGGCACTCCAAGATGTCCGTCAGGGTCGCTATGGATGGTGAAGTCAAATCTCTCTCAAGCTGTGAAATATAACCTTTGGTCAATTCACACCTGTCGGCCAACTCCTGCTGGGTAAGGGAATTGGCAACTCTCAGCCTTTTTATGTTCTCTCCTATATTCATAAAAACCTCGCTTTTTCACTAAACTTGAAGTTTAAAATTACTAAACTCTCAAACAGCTTATATTATACATACCCCCACCCCCCCTGTCAATAATAATTTTTGTAATTTTTTTTTGGGAATGAGGAAGCCCCGAGGGTGAGGGTGCCCTCATAATTGCATTGACAGGCCATGGCTTTTGCGTTATAGTTATTTGGAAAATGAAAAGAGAAAGCAGGTGAATCATGGCCAAGGTAAAATCCAAATTTGTCTGCCAGGAATGCGGATATGAAACAGCCAAGTGGCTTGGAAGATGTCCCGCTTGTGATGCATGGAATACCTTTGTTGAGGAATTTGAAAGCAAGGGGAATGACCCCAAGAGCCAAAGAGGCATCAGCAAGGGCATAGTAGAAAAAATAAATAATATTACCTCAACCAAAAAAGAAAGAATCTCCACAGGCAGCATGGAAATGGACAGGGTTTTGGGAGGGGGAATTATAAAAAGCTCCCTGATATTGGTAGGGGGAGATCCCGGCATAGGCAAGTCAACCCTTCTTTTGCAGGTTGCTGACCATGCTTCAAAACAAAATTTAAAGGTCCTCTATGTTTCCGGAGAAGAATCGGGGGAGCAGATAAAAATAAGGGCAGACAGGTTGGGAATCGGAGAAGGCGAGCTCTATATACTTGCTGAAACCAATATTGACATAATTATTGAATATGTAGAAAAAGAAAAGCCTGATTTGCTTGTGCTTGATTCCATTCAGACCATATATTCACCTGAAATCCCCAGTGCCCCGGGCAGTGTAACCCAGGTAAGGGAAGTTACTTCAATGGTCATGGGGATGACTAAAACAAGAAATATGGCAACCTTCATAGTAGGTCATGTTACAAAGTCCGGCGCCATTGCGGGGCCCAGGGTCCTTGAGCACATGGTTGACACGGTCCTGTACTTTGAAGGGGAAAGGCATTTTTCATACAGGATTTTAAGGGCGGTTAAAAACCGGTTCGGGTCAACCAATGAAATAGGAATCTTTGAAATGAGGGACAGGGGTCTTATAGAAGTTGAAAATCCTTCCGAGGTATTCTTGAAGGGAAGGCCTCTTGACGCATACGGGACGGTAGTTACCGCAGCCATGGAAGGAACCAGGCCGGTACTTATAGAAATACAGGCCTTGGTAACATATTCTCCGGTTGGCTTTGCCAACAGGGTGACCACGGGGATTGATAAAAACAGGGCTTCCATGCTGATTGCAGTTTTGGAAAAAAAGGCAGGCCTCTCGATTCAAAGCTCAGACATATTTATCAATGTTACCGGAGGGCTGCAAATCAAGGAACCGGCATGCGACTTGGCCATACTATGTGCCCTGGCTTCAAGCTTCAAGGAAATCCCCGTTGATTTTAAAACCGTCCTCATAGGGGAAGTAGGGCTTACGGGAGAAATAAGGGGAGTAAATTCCATTGAAAAAAGACTCCTGGAAGCCAAAAAAATGGGTTTTGAAAGGGCGGTCATAGCAGAAGCCAATGCCGATATTTCAAAAGAGATAAAAAGTATGGAAATTATTCCCGTTAATAATATAAGACAAGTTATGGAAATCTTGTTCAGATAGAAATAACAATAAAAAGAAGAGTGTCATCCTGAGCGAAGCGAAGGATCTCATCAGTATGACAATTACAAAGATCAATGGAGGAAAAATGTTAGAATTTTTAAGAAAAGAAGGAATAAACGAAAACCTGATAAAGGATATTGAAAAGTTCAGAGAGTTTTACAAGGTAGAACCCAAGATGGAATACAGGATACCAAAGCCAAAATACAACTACTACGGCAATGATGTCTGGGAAGCAGCAATCACTGCCCTCCTTTGCGGGGAAAACCTCTTGCTGGTAGGGTCCAAGGCCACGGGTAAGAATGTGCTGGCAGAGAACTTGTCGGCAGCCTTCGGCAGGCCCAAATGGGATATATCATTCCATGTAAATACCGACTCAACATCATTGATAGGGACTGACACCTTTGAAGGAGGCCAGGTTGTATTCAGGAACGGCCCCATCTATGAATGTGCAAAATGGGGCGGTTTTGGCGTACTGGATGAAATAAATATGGCAAAGAATGATTCCGTGGCAGTTCTGCATGCCACCTTGGACTACAGGAGAATCATAGACGTGCCCGGCTACGATAAAATTAACATAGATGATGCAAGCCGCTTCATAGCCACCATGAATTACGGTTATGCTGGCACAAGGGAGTTGAACGAAGCCTTGACATCCCGTTTCATGGTAATAAACATGCCTAATATTTCAAATGAGAATTTAAGGAAGTTACTCAAAAATGAATACCCTCACTTAAGGGAGGAATATGTGGACCAGTTTGCGGGACTATTCAAGGATTTACAGCTAAAGAGCGAAAATTCTGAGATTTCTACCAAGTCTGTAGATTTAAGGGGTCTCTTGGCTTCCATTAATTTGATGGATAAGGGACTGGCTCCCCTTAAAGCCCTCCAGATGGGCATTGCCAACAAGTCATTTGATGACTTTGAGCGTACCCTGGTTGAGGATGTAATACGGCTCAGGATAGCTGATAACTTAGGAAGGAATGATATTTTCAGGTGATTAGGAACAACTTGGCTTTAGACGATAAAAGAGCCTTAAATATTATTTGGAATGCATCCGATGACTATTCCTTCCAGCCCCAGTTCAAGGCTTATGATGAAAAGGGTCAGGCAGATATATACTGGAACTATATAATAGGTGCCGTTAACAAGTACTATGACTACACCTTGCTGAGGGCCTTCTTTAATCATCTTAAGACGGACAGCCAGCATGAATTTTATGAAAATCTGTTTTGGCTGGGTTTAGAAAAGTGTGCCTATGATAAAGGAAAAAAAGAAAGGCCGGTTTTACACAGCTTAAGGAAAAACTACGCAAAAAAAGTTTTGGCGGGGGAAACGGAAGCATTCGATGATAATTTATTAAATGTGCTGGTAAATGCTCATTTCGCAAGGGCTTTAGGTAAGTCTCCACGGATAAGCATGAATGCCCTTAATATATTAAACGACCTTGATTTCGGGGATGCTTCAACGGAAGAAATAATTTCAAAAATGAACCTGATAATCAAGAAATATTTCAGGTTCAACTACGGCCAATATGAAGTAAAGGCCGGTAAAGGCAAAGTAAGAATACAAAAGCAGGTCCAGCAGGGGGATGAAGAACAACTTAGTGATATGGACCTGGAAACCATGAAAGCCCTCTATATGGATTCTGCCGAAACATCAAGGGATGTTTATTATGAAGAAATAAGACAGAAAGAAGACAAAAAGCCCGTAAAGAAAGTCAAGGCTGAAAAGAAAGACGATTCGGAAAGGCTTTATATACGAAAATATTTCGGTGCATCGATTTTGACCGAACAAAAAACCCATTTAATGGAACGGACCCTTTGCACCGGCAACCACAAAAATACCCACCTCCATTTCACCAGGGGAGAATTCGACCAGGAGTTTGAAAATGACTCCAATGCCTTATACTACCATAAGGCATTGAAAGAACAAAGGGAAATCAATTTGGAGCATTTCAATTCCAATTATATAAAATACAAGAACAGCATTTCAAAGCTTACAAACCGGATAAGGAACACAATGCTTGCTTATTTCGAGTCCTATACAGGCAAATCCGAAGCAGGCAGGCTCAATGCCCCAAAAATTTGGAGAAATGTCTATTTAAATGACAAGAAGGTTTTTACGAAAGTTTACAATAACGACATCGGAAATTTATCCGTTGATATTTTGCTTGATGCATCCGCATCCCAGCATGAGAGACAGGAAACAATTGCAGCTGAAGCCTATATCATTGCCGAAGCTTTCACCCGGTGCCAGATTCCGGTCAAGGTATATTCGTTCTCAAGCTTAAGAAACTTTACAGTCATAAACCTTTACCGGGATTATGAAGAAACGGATAAAAACGATGCAATATTCAATTACAAGACAACAGGCTGCAACCGGGACGGGTTGGCAATTAGAACGGCCTTGCACATGATGGAAGGCAGCGGCTACTTCAAAAAGATTCTCATCGTTCTTTCCGATTGCAGGCCAAATGATACCCAGTGCGTCCCCGATACAGGGGCCAGGCAGGAGCAGACCAAGTATGCAGGAGCAACCGGCATAATAGATACGGCTTTTGAAGTAAAAAAAGGCATAAATAACGGCAACTCTGTCCTCTGCGTCTTTACGGGAGAAGATGAAGACCTGTCGACGGCAAAAAAAATATACGGACACAATTTTGCCCGTATATATAATCCTGACAGATTTGCCGAAATAGTCGGTGTGTTGATGCAAAACCAGCTCAAAAACCTTTAATGGGACCCTAAACTTATGTTTTGGGTTCTTTTTTCAAAGAAGCTTTTTGCAACTTGGGGGAAGAGGGCATAGGACAAAACGTCTTGCTCTGATTGAGCCAGGCACCCTATTTCTTCCTTGAGGCGGTCATAGCTGTCCTCCAAAAGGTCTGCAGGCCGAACCGTAATAACTTCTTCGTTTCCTATGATGAGCCTTTTTATTTCATCGGATATGGGGGCAGCAGGCCTTCCGTACATGCCTCTCACATAATTCCTTATTTCGGTAGGTATTATATTGTACCTTTTGCCTGAAACAACGTTGAAGACGGCTTGAGCCCCAACCATTTGGCTAAGGGGGGTAACAAGGGGCGGATATCCTAAGTCTTTTCTTACTCTCGGCACTTCTTCCAAAACCTCCTGGTACTTGTCAAGAGCATTTAGGGATTTCATCTGTACCAAAAGGTTTGAAAGCATACCTCCCGGTATTTGATATATCAGGGCCTTGGGATCGGTCATGAGGACCTTTACGTTCAAGGTTCCGTTTTCTTCGTATTTTTTCATTACATCTTTGAAATAATCAGCAATATCGTTTAAACTGTTGAGATTCAGCTCAGGATCTCTTTCCGTTCCCCGTAAGGCCAGGCAAAGAGATTCCGTTGCAGGCTGGGAAGTCCCCGAGGACAAGGGTGATATGGCAGTGTCAACAATGTCAATGCCTGCTTCAACCGCCGTTAACATGGTCATTTCACCTATACCTCCGGTGCAGTGGGTGTGAAGCTCCAAAGGCAGCTTGGTAACCTTCTTTATGGCCTTAATCAATTCATAAGCGTCAAAAGGAAGCAGTATACCTGACATGTCCTTGATGCATATGGAATCGGCACCGGCGTTTTCAAAATCCTTTATTAATTTAAGGTAATAATCTTTGGTATGTACCGGACTCGTTGTATAGGATATGGCGCACTGACAGTGGGCTCCTTCCGCCTTTACCGTTTCTATGGTCTTTCTTAAATTTCTTATATCGTTAAGGGCATCAAAAACCCTGACTATATCAATTCCCTCATATATTGCGTTTTTATGGAACTTTTCCACGATATCATCCGGATAATTCTTATAGCCTAATATATTTTGACCCCTTGAAAGCATCTGAAGCTTGGTGTTTTTTATATAAGCCCTTATTTTCCTCAGCCTTTCCCAAGGGTCTTCATTTAAATACCTGAGGCAGGTATCGAATGTAGCCCCTCCCCATACTTCCATGGAATAATAGCCTGCCTTGTCCATTTCAGACAGAACGGGCAGTATTTCATCGGTTGTTAGCCTTGTTGCTATCAATGACTGGTGTCCGTCTCTCAGAGATGTTTCAGTGATTTTTAACTTTGTCATATTTCCTCCTTTTTAGTAATATTAAGTAAAACCTATCTTGGCCTTTTGCTAAAAGGAATATTTATTTTTTTATATAATAATGAAATCCGTATAGTTTATAGAGACATTTATTTTGTTAGTATTATCTTTTCTTGATATATTGAACGTATGTATGATATACTAAATAATAATAAGCTTTATATTATTTTGAATATAAAATATTTTGATAATAAAAATATTATCATAAAATTTTTATATTGTAAATAATAATTTGAATGTTTGGGGCGAATTTAGAAAATGACGATGGAAATGTTGCTTTTTTATAATATCATGCTATAATGGATTTGTACATATTTTAAATAATAATTACAAGGGATTTGCGCTAATAAAATTAGAAGTTTTTATATTATACTTAATTTTATAAGGTGGTGTAAAATGGATCAAACAGATCTGAAAATTATAAGCATCCTCCAGCACGACGGAAGAATTTCCATGAAAGATTTAGGCAAGGAAGTATCCTTAAGTCCTCCGGCCGTAGCAGAAAGGGTCAGGAGATTGGAAGAAACAGGAGTGATTGAGCGCTACAAGGCTGTTATAAACAATACCAAGGTGGGCAAGCCCATAAGCGTATTGATAAATGCATCCATAAAACCTGAAAACCAGGAAGGTTTTTTACAATTTGCCAAGGGCTCTGAAGAAATAGTGGAATGTCACCATGTTACGGGGCCCCACAGCATGATAATGAAAGCATATTTGAGAGAAATGGCCCATTTGGAAGAATTGGTGGGGAAGATACAAGCATACGGACATACGGAAACATATATAATCATGTCCAGTCCTATAGAAGATAAGGGCATATAAAAAGGGCAGAGGGGTGGCAGCGAAAGCTGCCAACATTTGTGTTGTGTATATTTACATTTCAAAATTTTACATAGAATATTTCATTATATATGGTATAATGAATAATGTTAACGAATCAAAGGACCCGACATTAATGACTGAAAGATAAAGAGGTGTACCTATGTATAGGATTCAACAGGTTAAGCTGCCCATAGACCATAAGGAAGATGACTTATGGATAAAAGCGGCAGAGGCTTTAAGAATAAAAAAAGAGGACATAAAGGATGTTTCTATTTTCAGAAAATCCATAGATGCAAGGAAAAAAGATGAAATATTGTTTATCTACGCTTTGGACGTGGAAACTTACAAGAATGTAAAAATTTCAAAAAGAAATACCAATGTATCCCTGGTGGAGCCCTTCATCTATGATGTTGAAGTAACCGGAGAAAAGGAGCTGAATAACCGGCCTGTTGTGGTTGGAAGTGGTCCTGCGGGACTTTTTTGTGCCCTGCTTCTGGCCGAAAAGGGCTACAGGCCTATAATCCTGGAAAGAGGCAGGATGGTTGAAGACAGGGTCAAGGATGTGGAAAAATTTTGGAAGGACGGCATTTTAAATGTGAGGTCCAACATCCAGTTCGGTGAAGGAGGGGCAGGAACTTTTTCCGACGGAAAACTCAACACCTTGATTAAAGACAGGTCCAAAAGAGGCAAGAAGGTACTGGAAGAAATGATCGAGGCAGGTGCTCCGGCGGAAATTGCATATGTAAATAAGCCTCATATAGGAACAGACCTTCTGAGAAATGTTATAGTAAATATAAGAAAGAAAATAATAAGCTTAGGAGGAACCTTCAGGTTCGAGGAATGTTTAACGGACATAATGATTAAGGATGATGCGGTTTACCGCATTATCACTGAAAACGACATTATCGAAACCTACTTTTTGGTTCTTGCCATCGGCCACAGTGCAAGAGACACCTTTGAAATGCTCAACAGCAAATTGAAGCTTGAGGCAAAACCCTTTGCAATCGGCTTAAGGATCGAGCACCCTCAAAAAATGATAAACGAAGCCCAGTACGGAGAAATGGCAGGCAACCCCCTCCTGGGGCCTGCTGACTATAAATTTGTTCATAAAAGCAAAAATGGAAGAAGTGTCTATACATTTTGCATGTGTCCCGGAGGAGTCGTAACCGCTTCTTCTTCTGAAGAAGGGGGAGTTATCACAAACGGTATGAGCTTTTACGACAGGGATTTGGAAAATGCAAATTCGGCAATTGTTGTCCAGATAAGTCCCGAGGATTTCGGAGGTTTGGAAGCTCCTTTGGCAGGAGTTGAATTCCAAAGATATTGGGAGAGGAAAGCCTATGAAGCCGGGGGAGGAAATTACAGGGCTCCGGTTCAGTTGTTCAAGGATTTCAAGGAAAAAAAGATTTCCGCCTCCTTTGGGGAAATATATCCTACCTACAGGCCCGGGTGTACTTTTGCAAACCTGTGGGATTGCCTGCCCGATTATGTATGCGAAAGCATAGCCGAAGGGATAACGGCCTTTGGAAAGCTGCTGGCGAACTTTGACAGGCCGGACGCAATCCTTACGGGTGTGGAAACCAGGACATCTTCCCCTGTAAGAATAACAAGAAACAGTGAAATGCAGGCAAGCATAAAAGGAATCTACCCATGCGGGGAAGGGTCCGGCTATGCGGGAGGAATAATGTCGGCGGCAATTGACGGCCTTAAAGTTGCAGAGCAAATACTTAAAACATATAAACCTTTCAAGGAACAGGAATAAATATGAAAATAGCTGTAATAGGCGGAGGGGCATCAGGCCTGATGGCCGCCATAGCTGCGGCCAGAAACGGTGCTCAGGTTACTGTATATGAAAAAATGAACAGGGTGGGCAAAAAAATTCTGGCAACCGGCAACGGCAGGTGCAATTATACCAACATGAACCTGTCAAAGGCATGCTATCATTCAAATGATTTGCACCTTACGGATGAAGTAATGAATTTTTTTGACCTTGAGAAGACCTTAAGCTTTTTTGAGGACTTGGGGATTTTTCCCTATGTTGATGAAAATGGCAGGGTATATCCGAATTCCCTCCAGGCATCAAGCCTTTTGGATGTTTTAAGATATGAACTAAAGAGGCTTAAGGTTGATGAAGTAACCGACTTTAATGTTACAGCTTTAAGAAAAAACAAAGGTATTTTTAGTATCATTGGAAATGATACGGTTACCGCAGACAGGGTCATCCTGGCAACGGGAGGAAAGGCAAGTCCCCAGTTTGGTTCTGACGGAAAGGGATATGAAATAGCCAAATCCTTTGGCCATGATATTGTTGAACCCTTTCCTGCCCTTGTTCAGTTGAAATTAAGCGGAAAATATTTTAAAAGGCTTGCAGGAATAAAATTTGACGGCCTTGTAAAAGCTTATGCCGGGGACAGACTCATAAGGAAAGAAGAAGGGGAAATACTTTTTACCGATTACGGCATATCGGGACCTCCAATCCTGCAAATAAGCAGGAAGGTTATTGAAGAATTAAATAAAGAAAACAAGCCTTTCATAAGCCTGGATGTGTTTCCCGCACTTTCAAAGATAGAGCTTTATGAAATTCTTCAGGACAGGTTCATTAAGCTTGGCCATAAGACCCTGGAAGATTCAATGGTAGGCTTTATCAACAAAAAGCTTATTCCTGTGGTTTTATATGAAGCAGGCTTCGATGACCTTGACAGATCATGCGGTAAATTAAACAAGAAAGAAATTTATAAAATAATAGATATTTTAAAAGAGTGGAAGTTTGAGGTTACCGGACATAATTCATGGCAGCAGGCTCAATCAACGGCGGGGGGAGTGAGACTTACGGAAGTCAATCCAAAAACCTTGGAGTCGTTGAAGGTGAAGGGTTTGTATTTCGCCGGAGAAATCCTTGATGTTGACGGAGACTGCGGGGGCTTCAACCTCCAGTGGGCATGGAGCTCGGGCTATACGGCCGGCTACTTCTGCTCTCTTAAATGATATGGAAGGATAAGAGATGAAATTATTAGAAAAAATATTTGGTTCATACAGCGAAAAAGAAATAAAAAGAATACAGCCCTTGGTAGACAGGATCCTGTCTTTGGAAAAAACCATGGAATCCTTGACTGACAGCGAACTCAAGGCCAAAACCCCTGAATTCAAACAAAGACTTGCCAATGGCGAATCCTTGGACGATATCCTGCCGGAAGCCTTTGCCGTTGTTAGAGAAGCGGCATGGAGGGTTTTGGGCCAAAAGCATTATCCCGTTCAGATTATAGGAGCTATAGTCCTTCACCAGGGCCGAATTGCCGAAATGAAAACAGGAGAAGGAAAAACCTTGGTTTCAACCATGCCTGTTTATTTGAATGCCCTGGAAGGCAAGGGAGTCCATGTGGTGACGGTAAATGATTACCTGGCAAGACGTGACGCCGATTGGATGGGAAAGGTGCATAATTTTCTGGGCTTATCCGTTGGATGCATAGTCCACGGCATAAGCAAAGAAGAAAGATTAAATGCCTACAGGTCGGATATCACCTATGGAACCAACAATGAGTTTGGTTTTGATTACTTAAGAGACAACATGGCCATCCATAAGGAAGACCTGGTTCAAAGAGATTTAAATTTCTGCATCATAGACGAGGTTGACAGCATCCTTATTGATGAAGCCAGAACCCCCCTTATTATTTCCGGCGAAGGCGAAAAGTCAACTGACCTTTATCAGCTGGCCAACAGCTTTGTCCTTACTTTGAAGGGAAAAACCCAGATGCCCGAAGAAAAGAAGACAAAAATGGACTATATAATGGGCGATGTTGAAGAAGATGAAACCGTTGATTTCATCCATGACGTAAAAGCAAGAAATGTAACCCTTACCGCAAGGGGTATAGAGAAGGCGGAAAGATTCTTCAATATAGAAAATCTTGCCGACCAGGAAAACATGGAAATAAGCCATCACATAAATCAGGCCTTGAAAGCCCATCATACCATGAAGAGGGATATCGACTACATCGTTAAAGACGGGGAAGTTTTGATAGTTGATGAGTTTACCGGCCGAATTATGTACGGCAGGAGGTATTCCAACGGCCTCCACCAGGCAATCGAAGCCAAGGAAGGCATAGAAATAAGAAAAGAAACCAGGACCCTTGCAACCATAACATTCCAGAATTACTTCAGAATGTACAAAAAGCTGTCCGGTATGACAGGTACCGCAAAGACTGAAGAAAATGAATTCCGTGAAATTTACGGAGTTGATGTTATAGAAATTCCCACCAACAAGCCCGTTATAAGGCAGGACTTGCAGGATGTTGTTTACAAGGGGGAAGCGGCCAAGTTCAAAGCCGTTATTGATGAAATCGTGGAAAGGCACAAGACAGGCCAGCCTATACTGGTAGGTACCATTTCCATAGAGAAATCCGAAATCCTAAGCAGGCTGCTGAAAAAGCAAGGAATCAAGCACGAAGTATTAAATGCTAAGCATCACGAAAAGGAAGCGGAAATAGTAGCCCAGGCAGGACGTCTTGGTGCCGTAACAATAGCAACCAATATGGCGGGAAGAGGAACCGATATTGTTCTTGGAGGAAATCCCGAATTTATTGCTAAACACAAGATGAGGGCAAAGGGCTTTCCCGATGAGCTGATTGCCCAAGCAGACGGATTCAACGAAACAGACGACCCTGAAATAATTGAAGCCCGAAAGGTTTACAAGCAGCTTCTGGAAGAGTCAAGAAACGAATTGAAAGATGAGCAACAAAAGGTTATAGAGGCAGGAGGCCTCCACATCATCGGCACCGAGCGCCATGAATCAAGGCGTATCGATAACCAGTTGAGAGGTCGTTCAGGCAGGCAGGGAGACCCCGGCTCGTCCAGGTTCTATATATCCTTGGAAGATGACTTGATGAGACTCTTTGCCGGCGACAAGGTCAAGGCCCTGATAGAAACCTTGAAAATGCCGGAAGATGAGCCCCTGGAAGCAGGCATGCTCACAAAGACCATCGAAACAGCCCAGGCCAGGGTCGAAGGCAGGAACTTTGAAATCAGAAAGCATGTCCTTCAGTATGACAATGTAATGAATAAGCAGAGAGAAGTTATCTATTCGGAAAGAAGAAGGGTGCTTTTCGGGGAGAATTTAAAAGAATATATATCCAACATGATTGATTCCCTCATAGAAAAGGGTATCAACATGTATACAAACGAAGAAAAATATAATGAGTACTGGGATTTAAACGGTTTTGTAAAGTTTGTGGCAGAAACCTTCTCCATCATAATCAGCTTTGACGGGATAAAACCTGAAGGCTTAAGCAGAGAAGACTTGAGGCAAAGGGTGAGAACCGCTGTTGACAAGCATTATGCAAGGCTGGAAGCCGAGTTTGGGGAAGAAACCTTCAGAGAAGTGGAAAGAATCGTCCTTCTTAGGAATGTAGATACAAAATGGATGGACCACATCGACGCCATGGACCAGCTGAAGCAGGGAATCGGTCTACGAGCCGTAGGAAATGAAGATCCTGTAAGGGCTTATCAGATTGAAGGCTTTGACATGTTCGAAGAAATGATTGGGGCCATTCAGGAAGACACGGTGAAAATGCTGATGAGGGTAAGACCTCAGGAAAAACTCCAGCGTAAACAGGTTGCAAAAATTACGTCTGTTAGCGGAGGAGACGGGGATAACACGGGAGGAAAGATTCAGCCGCTGGTTAAAAAAGAAAAGAAAGTGGGCAGAAATGATCCATGTCCCTGCGGAAGCGGGAAGAAATATAAAAAGTGCTGCGGAGCAAATGAAAAATAATAAAATATAAAATAATAAAAATATCCGCTCACGGTTTCGGCCACGAGTAATTCTAAAGCTCATTCCGACAAAAAATCCTACAGCTTGCGAACTCGCTCCGCTCAAACAACGCAAGCTGCTTAACGGATTTTTAACCTTCATTCGCTAAGAATTACATTCGTGTCCTGCAAATGTTCGCTTAATATTTTTATTATTTTTCGAAAAGGGATGTATGATCCGCTCACGATCCAATAAATAATAAGAAAAAAGGAGATGATAGTTTGATTGATTGGTACGAAATAGGAGAAAGAATCAAAAAGTTCAATGATATATTAAACGAGGTTGGTGGTTCCCTTTGACTTGGAAAAGTTGAGGGAAGAAAACAGGGCCTTGGAACTGCAGATGCAGGAGCCGGATTTCTGGAACGACCAGGAAAAGGCTCAAAAAGTATCACAAAAACTAAAGCACAATACAAATAAGATAGAGGAATTCAATAAATTAAAACAAGAGGTCGAGGACATTGAGCTCCTGGTTGAACTGATAAAGGAAGAAGATGACGAAAGCCAGGTGCCGGACCTCTTGAAAAGCATGGATCAAACTGAAGAGGATCTGGAAAATGCGAGACTGGTAACTCTCTTAAGCGATGAATACGACGGAAACAACGCAATTTTGTCCATACATGCCGGGGCGGGAGGTACGGAGGCCCAGGACTGGGCGGAGATGCTTTTAAGGATGTACACCAGGTGGATAGAGTCCAAGGGTTACAAGATGGACATATATGATATGCAAACCGATACGGAAGCCGGTATTAAAAGTGTTACCATTCATGTTGAAGGGGAAAATGCCTACGGATATTTGAAATCCGAAAAGGGAGTTCACAGGCTGGTCAGAATTTCCCCCTTTGATGCATCCAACAGAAGACACACATCTTTTGCATCGGTGGATGTGATACCTGAGATTGAAGATGATAATGAAATTGAGATAAATGAATCGGATATAAGAATCGACACTTACCGGTCCAGCGGTGCCGGAGGACAACACGTTAATACTACCGATTCGGCCATAAGAATAACCCACATACCGACAGGTATAGTAGTTTCCTGCCAGAACCAGAGGTCCCAGCACAGTAACAAGGAAACCGCCATGAACATGCTGAAATCAAAGCTCCTGGAAATCAAGAAGCTTGAAAACAAGGAAAAAATAGAAGATATACAGGGAAAATACAATCAAATCGCATGGGGAAGCCAGATACGGTCCTATGTGTTTCACCCCTACAGCATGGTGAAGGACCACCGGACAAATGCAGAAACCGGAAACGTCCAGGCGGTCATGGACGGCAATATTGACATGTTTATTAACGAATATTTGAAAATGAAGTCAAGGGAAAGATAGACCTGAAATCCTGAGCCTAAGCGAAGGATCTCAAGAGACAAACATTAGGGAGAGAAATATGGTAGATATCAATAAAATTTTATGCGAAGAATTTAAATTAAAACCCTACCAGGTTGAAAACACGGTTAAACTCATTGATGAAGGCAATACCATACCCTTCATAGCAAGGTACCGAAAGGAGCAGACAGGCTCCCTGGACGACGTGGTATTGAGGGATTTGTTCGAAAGACTCACCTACTTAAGAAACTTAGAGCTGAGAAAAGAAGAAGTCATCCGCCTGATTGAAGAGCAGGGGAAACTAACCGAGGAACTAAAAAATGAAATACTAAGGGCGGATGTCCTTCAGAGGGTCGAAGACCTGTACAGACCCTACAAGCAGAAGAAATCAACAAGGGCATCCAAGGCCAAGGAGAAGGGCTTGGAACCCCTTGCCCAAATCATACTTGCACAGAATATTAATGATGAGGATCTTGACCAGATAGCAAGTCCCTTCGTTGATGAAGAAAAAGGCGTGAATAATGTTAAAGAAGCCTATGAAGGGGCCTGCGACATTATAGCCGAAATTGTGTCAGATAATGCCGATTACAGAAAATATATAAGGGAAGCCTACATAAATGAAGCCGTATTAATATCGGAAGCTGTTGATGAGGAAGAAAAAACCGTTTATGAAATGTACTATAAATTTGAAGAACCGGTTAAGAAAATTGCAAATCACAGGATTCTTGCCATCAACAGGGGGGAAAAGGAAAAGAAATTAAAGGTAAGATTAAATACACCGGATGAGAAAATTATCAGCTACTTAATATCTAAAGAAATTACAAACGATAAGGCAATAACCACAGACTTATACCTGGCTGCAATCCAGGACAGCTATAAAAGACTCATTGCTCCTTCCATTGAAAGAGAAGTCAGGGCCATGCTTACGGAAAGGGCTGAAGACGAAGCAATTAAGGTCTTCGGCAAAAACACAAAAAACCTTTTGATGGTTCCTCCCGTAAAGGACGTGAGAGTCCTTGCCATTGACCCCAGCTTCAGGACAGGATGCAAATTAGCCGTCCTTGACGAAACGGGCAAGTTCCTGGAACAAGGGGTAATGTACCCCAATGAGCCCAGGAACGAAGTTGAAGAATCACAAAAGCTTATGGCTGACCTTATCAAAAAGTATGATATAGATGTCATTGCAATAGGTAACGGGACGGCATCAAGGGAAACTGAAATGGTTGTTTCAGACATGCTTTCCAAATATACCTTCCCCAAAAAAGTACATTATACGATAGTAAGCGAGGCAGGGGCTTCAGTATATTCGGCTTCAAAACTGGCCCAGGAAGAATTCCCAGACCTTGATGTAACCATAAGAGGGGCTATTTCAATCGGAAGAAGACTCCAGGACCCCCTTGCCGAATTGGTTAAGATAGACCCCAAGAGCATTGGGGTAGGCCAGTACCAGCATGACGTCAACCAGACAAAGCTTGGCCAGGAGCTTGACGGAGTTGTGGAAGATTGTGTAAACAGCGTAGGGGTTGACCTTAACACGGCCTCTCCCGCATTGCTTCAATATGTGTCGGGAATAACAAAAGCAATAGCCAGGAATTTGGTCAAACACAGGGAGGAAAACGGGAAATTCAAAAACCGGCAAGAGCTTTTAAAGGTAAAAATGCTTGGTGAAAAAGCTTTTGAGCAGTGTGCGGGCTTTTTAAGGATTACCGATGGAGACAACCCCCTGGATAAGACGGCCGTCCACCCCGAAGCATATGAAATTGCAGGAAAACTTCTCAAAAAATTGGGTTATACGATTGAAGACTTAAGAAGCGGGTCATTGAAGGATATAAATGAAAGGATACTGAATATTCCTGTAAAAGAAGACAATAAAGTAAAAATCACGGCTAAAAATACAAGGCTTAAAGGACTTGAAGCCCTTTCCCAGATTAGCTTCAAGGAAGACAAAAAATCCCCGAAGGAAAAGATAAATGACAGGATAAAGGTCCTGGCAGAAGAATTAAATGTAGGCCTGCCTACATTGACGGATATTATAGGAGAACTTAAAAAACCCGGCAGGGACCCGCGTGACGAAATGCCCAAGGTGGTCTTCAGGAGCGATGTTTTGAGCTTTGATGACATGAAGGTTGGAATGATGCTCACGGGAACTGTAAGGAACGTTGTTGACTTCGGAGCCTTTGTGGACATAGGGGTAAAACAGGACGGCTTGGTTCACCTGTCGGAAATGAGCGATAAATATATCAAAAATCCCATGGAAGTGGTACAGGTGGGAGACATTGTCAACGTAACTATAATCAGCATAGACAAGGAAAGACAAAGAATAGGTTTGAGCATGAAGAAAAGCAGGAGCAAAAATGATTGATACGGTAATATTTGATTTCGACGGAACATTGGCGGATACCAACAATTTAATAATTAATTCCTTTAAGCATATTTACTGCAAATATTATGACGGTAAATGCGATGTGGATTATATTTTGAGCACCTTCGGAGAGCCGCTGGAAAAAACCTTGAAGCGGGATTTTAGCGGTTTTAAATTGGAAGATGTCTTGAAAAGCTACAGGGAATACCAGGTTGGGAGATTCGACAAGGAAGTTAGCCTCTATGACACCGTGCCGGAAACCGTAAAATATTTGCATGAGAAGGGAATAAAAATGGGCATTGCTACTTCGAGGCTAAAAACTTCCACCCTTGAAGCCCTGAAGAATTTTGATTTAGACAAGTATTTTGGGGTTATTGTCACTGCCGATGATGTAAAAAACCACAAGCCTGACAAGGAGCCCCTCATAAAAGTAATGCAGGAACTAAACAGCAGGAAGGAAAATACTCTATATGTAGGCGACTCCAAATTCGATATAGAGTGTGCCTTAAATGCGGAAGTGATTCCGGCCCTTGTGGGCTGGCAGAAACATTCCCTTGAATTGGCAGAAAAATACAAGGTCAAGTACGTGCTTGAAAAAATGTGGGATTTAACAAAAATAATATAGAAAAATATAAAGGATGGTGTTATATGGAATTTAAAAACCTCTTAATGGAAACAAGGGAAGGAATATGCACAATCAAAATTAACAACCCTCAAACCTTAAACGCATTAAATGATGAAGTTCTGAAAGAACTGGACGCTGCTTTTGACGCAGCTTCCAATGACAAAGATGTTTCAATCATTGTACTTACAGGGGAAGGGAAGGCCTTCGTAGCAGGGGCAGACATAGCTTACATGTCCGGGCTCAGCGTTGAAGAAGCTAAGAAATTTGCCGAAGAAGGGTCAAAAATTTTCAGAAAAATCGAATTGCTTGACAAGGTCGTAATTGCAGCCGTAAACGGGTATGCTTTGGGAGGAGGCTGTGAACTGGCCATGGCCTGTGACTTAAGAATAGCATCCGAAAAAGCAAAGTTTGGCCAGCCGGAGGTTGGCTTAGGAATTACGCCGGGATTCTCGGGAACCCAGAGGCTTCCAAGATTGGTGGGCCTGGGAAGAGCAAAGGAATTAATATTCACAGGCAGCTATATTGACGCAGAGGAAGCATACAGGATAGGACTTGTAAATAAGGTGGTAAGCAAGGACAGCCTCATGGAAGAAACTTACGCTTTAGCCAAAAAAATTATTTCTAATTCCAAAACAGCTATTAAATACGCCAAAGAAGCAATGAACAGGGGTATTGAAACGGACATAGATACAGGAATTGCAATTGAGGCGGATTTATTTGCCCTGTGCTTTGCCCACCCGGACCAAAAAGAAGGAATGACCGCCTTTAAAGAAAAACGTCCGGCAAAATTTAGTTAACCACTTGATATATTTATGCAAGTAGTGTATAATGCTACTGTTGGGCAAAAACAAGTTAAAAATTTAACAAAGTGACAAAAAATTTAAGGAGTGTAGTTATGAATTTTCAATTGAGCAAAGAGCATCAAATGGCAAGACAGCTGTTCAGAAATTTCGCCGTGAATGAAGTTGAGCCATTGGCACAAGAAATTGACGAAGAAGAAAGGTTTCCTCTTGAAACTGTTGAAAAATTAAGTAAATACGGTTTCATGGGCATTCCCTTTCCTAAAGAATACGGCGGACAAGGCTGTGATTATCTGACTTATGCTATGGCAGTCGAAGAACTGTCAAAGGTATGTGCCACAACAGGAGTTATAGTATCTGCGCACACATCCCTGTGCGGAGGTCCTCTGTATGAGTTTGGCACTGAAGAACAAAAGAAGAAATATTTAACAAAGGTTGCATCGGGAGAATGGATAGGAGCATTTGGCCTAACAGAGCCGGGTGCCGGAACGGATGCAGCCGGACAACAGACAAAGGCAGTGCTTGACGGTGACCATTACGTGTTAAATGGAAGTAAGATATTTATTACAAACGGTTCATATGCCGATTGTTATATAATTTTTGCAATGACCGACAAGACACAAGGCACAAGAGGTATTTCTGCCTTCATAGTAGAAAAGGGCTTTCCCGGTTTTTCAATAGGGAAAAAAGAATTAAAAATGGGTATCAGGGGCTCTGCAACATGTGAGCTGGTATTTGAAGACTGTATCGTACCCAAGGAAAATCTTCTTGGGAAAGAGGGGCAAGGTTTTAAAATAGCCATGAAGACCCTTGACTCGGGAAGAATCGGTATAGCTGCCCAAGCATTGGGAATTGCCCAGGGTGCCATAGACCAAACCGTTAAATATGTTAAAGAAAGAAAACAGTTTGGCAGGACTCTGGCTAAATTCCAAAATACCCAGTTCCAGTTGGCTGATATGCAGACCAAAGTGGATGCGGCAAGACTTTTGGTATACAGGGCTGCAGCCTTGAAGGATGCCGGACAAGCATACGGTGTTGAAGCATCCATGGCTAAATTGTTTGCAGCGGAAACTGCCATGGAAGTTACTACAAAGGCCGTACAGCTTCATGGAGGATACGGATACACCAGAGATTATCCTGTTGAAAGAATGATGAGAGACGCAAAGATAACCGAGATTTATGAAGGAACATCCGAAGTACAGAAAATGGTTATCAGTACAAATATGTTGAAATAGGGAGGCAGAAAAAGTGAATATAGTAGTATGTATTAAACAGGTACCTGATACCACGGAAGTCAGGATAGATCCGAAAACCAACACCCTTATCAGAGAAGGGGTACCAAGCATAATAAACCCTGACGACAAGGCAGGTCTTGAAGCTGCCCTCAGGCTTAAAGATGAATATGGAGCTCATGTAACGGTTATGTCCATGGGTATTCCGGCTGCGGAAGCTGCTCTTAGAGAAGCTTTGGCAATGGGGGCTGATGAAGCCATATTGATAACAGACAGGGCATTCGGCGGAGCCGATACCCTGGCAACATCCACAACCCTTGCAGCAGCTTTGAAAAAACTTGACTATGATTTAATCATAACGGGACGTCAGGCAATAGACGGAGATACTGCCCAAGTCGGACCCCAGATTGCTGAGCACTTGGGACTGGTAAACATCAGCTATGCGGAAGAAATTAAAATTGATGGAAATGAACTTATTGTCAAAAGACAATATGAAGATAGATACCATACCATAAAGACAAAATTGCCATGCTTGATTACGGCATTGGCCGAACTGAACAAACCCCGCTACATGACACCGGGCGGAATCTTCGATGCTTACAGGGAAAAAGAAGTTAAAATCTGGACTTCAAAAGATGTTGACGTGGACCCGGAAAGTATAGGTTTGAAAGGTTCTCCTACCAAGGTTGTAAGATCCTTTACCAAGGGTGCAAAATCAGCAGGAAAGGTTTTTGTTCTTGAACCCCAGGAATCAGCTGAGCTGATAGTTGAAAAAATGAAGGAGAAATTTATAATTTAGGAGGAGGACACTATGAATATTTCAGAATATAAAGGCATATTTGTTTTTGCTGAACAAAGAGACAGAAAAGTGCAAAAAGTTGCCTATGAACTGATAGGCAAGGCAAAGGAACTGGCAAAGGACCTGAATACCACCGTAACAGCCGTACTCCTGGGCCACAACATGAAGGATGAAGCCCAGAAACTATGCTACGGCGGGGCAGACAAGGTAATATATGCAGATCATGAACTCTTGGATGAGTATATGACAGAGCCCTATGCTTATACTCTTCATAAAATATTAACGGAAAAGAAACCTGAAATAGTCCTTTACGGGGCGACAGCCATAGGAAGAGACTTAGCTCCCAGGGTATCGGCAAGACTGAAAACAGGCCTTACCGCAGACTGCACAGGCTTGGCAATTACCGAGGACGAAACAAACGAGGGACAGTTAAACCTTGCCATGACCAGACCTGCTTTCGGGGGAAACCTTATGGCAACGATTATTATAGGAAAACACAGACCCCAAATGGCAACCGTAAGACCGGGAGTTATGCAGAGGGCAAAATACTCCGAGCAGAATCCGGTGAATATAGAAGAATATAAAGCAGAAATTCCTGCAGACAGGAAAAATGTGGAAATCCTTGATGTAAAAAGAATAATTCAGCAAAGAATGAACATCGAGGACGCAAAAGTTTTGGTGTCCGGCGGAAGAGGAATGCATGGTCCCGAAAATTACGCAATGCTTGAAGAATTGGCCGACTTGTTAGGCGGCACGATTTCAGCCTCAAGAGCAGCCGTAGATGCAGGCTGGGTTCCAAAAGACAGACAGGTAGGTCAAACGGGAAAAACCGTAAGACCGAATCTCTACATCGCATGCGGTATTTCAGGAGCTATTCAGCATTTGGCCGGTATGGAAGAATCTGATTTCATCATTGCCATAAACAAGGATGAAACTGCCCCCATATTTGAAGTTGCAGATGTGGGTATAGTAGGAGACTTGTTTAAAATAGTTCCCTTATTAATTGAAGAATTAAAAAAGGAAAGAGCAATGTCAAAAGTTCAATAAAAGGAAGAAGGCGGATAGGTACCTATCCGCCAAATTTATCAGTAGGGGGACATTCCTCTACTTCAAAGATTATCCCTTTATTACTTAAACTGTCCGCCGCCACCGCCGCTCATTTGTCTCTGAGCCATTTCAACCAATCTTTTAGTCATGTATCCGCCTACATAACCATTTTGTCTTGCAGTAAGGTTTCCCTTGTCAATCTGCTCATAATTTGTTAAGCCTAATTCATTGGCTATTTCAGTTTTCATCTGGTTAAGAGCTTGTTTTGCTTCAGGAACTACAATGTTGTTGCTTCCGCTGTTGCTTGTTGCCATTTTGATTCTCCTTTCTCTTAAGATGTACTATTATTATTATCAACTAAGTTCAATTTAATCATGTAATATTATGCTAAATTGGTAAATTACACTTGGGCCCTTTTTAACCTGTTTATGTAACAGGTCTGTTTTTTACATTGATTAAATTTTACAGAAAATCAATACTGACTTTCTATGCTTATTATTTACGACGGGTCAAAATATCATACATGGCAAAAAAATGCACTGGAGATATAGAATTGGAAGCACAAGTATTTTTAAAAAAAATCTATACGTAAAATTGATTTTATGGTAATATAATAATGTTGTAACATAATATCAAAAAAATCATAAAGTTAAGATGGGAAACAACAGAATATTATAGCGCCGGAACTTATTAATAGTTGACGAGGACAGAGTTAATCGAAAATTCGGCGGATGCTCTGCGGTGTGGCTGCACCGATACAATTTTTACAAAAATTACGGGCGACCGTAATGACAAAATAAAATTGACAGCTTCAAATCTTACCGTAAATAATAGTCTTAGTTTCCCCAATCTTAATTCAATTACTAATTGAGACCCGGCCCGTGTAATCCTGAGCCAAGGCGAGGAATCACAGGTTTAGCGAAGCTATGCCATTCTGAACACATGTGAAGGATAACATGCAGCGATGCTTTGACATTGTTATGAATAACTCAAAACTGTCATTCTGAGAGCTTTAGCTCGAAGAATCTCATGCAGCAAAGCTGTGTCTTTCTGAACGCATGTGAAGAATCTCATGCTAAGCACTGCTGTGTCTTTCTGAGCATAAGTCAAGTGTCTCATTTGTAATAAAAAAAATTAAAAGAATGGAGAGATTATATGTGCGGAATTGTAGGCTATATCGGATTTGAAGATGTGAAAGAGATCATTCTGCAGGGACTTGAAAAACTTGAGTACAGGGGATACGATTCGGCTGGAATAGCCGTGTTGCATGACAACGAAGTATATGTTTGCAAAGAAAAAGGAAGGATTGCGGATTTAAGGAAAAACATAGACAAAAATATAAACGGCAATATCGGAATAGGCCATACAAGGTGGGCAACCCACGGAACTCCCAACAAGATTAATTCCCACCCCCACCAAAGCAGCTCAAAACGGTTTACCCTGGTACACAACGGGATTATTGAAAACGAGGAAGAGCTGAGAAAAAAATACTTAAGCGATACGGATTTTCAGAGCGACACGGATACGGAAGTAATCGTCCAGCTCATTGAAAAATTTGTCAATGAAGGCGAATCCGTTGAACTTGCCATCAGGCATACCATGAGCAAATTAGAAGGTTCTTATGCCTTGGCCATAATTGACAAGCAGGATATGAACACCCTTTATGCCGCTAAGAACAAAACTCCTTTATTGGCGGGTAAGGGGAAGGGATTTAACATGATTGCCAGTGATGCCATGGCAATGATAAACCACACTGATTTATTTTATGAAATTGAAGATAAGGAGTTTTTGAAAATAACAAAAAACGATGTTGAAATTTATACCATTTACGGCAACAAAATAAACAGGCAGCCATACAAGGCGGATATTGACGCTTCGGATACGGAAAAAGGGCCATATGCTCATTATATGATGAAAGAAATCGAAGAACAGCCTTTTGTGATTCGAAAAATTATGTCAGAATATTCTGATAAATGCGGAAATATGAGCATTTCCTCGGAAATATTACAAGAATTAAGAAATTGCGACAAGATTTATATTATTGCATGCGGCACCAGCTACCATGCAGGTCTTGTGGGCAAGCAGTTTTTTGAAAAGATTTCCGGCAAGCCCACGGAAGTAATAATAGCCAGTGAATTCATATACAATATGCCCCTTTTGACCCAAAAGCCCTTATTCATGTTTGTTTCCCAAAGCGGGGAAACTGCAGACTGCAGGGCTGTCCTGGTCAAAGTGAAGGAAATGGGCTATAAAACTATCACTTTGACTAACGTGAAGGGCTCTACCTTGTCAAGAGAAGCAGACCATACCCTTTTGCTGCATGCGGGACCTGAAATAGCAGTTGCCTCCACCAAGGCATATACGGCCCAGGTTACTGTATTGGCAATACTTTCGGCCATGGTTGACAACAAAATCGGTATTGATGTCTTTAAAGAATTGTCCAAGATTGCTTACATTATGGAGTCTCTATGCAACGACAGGGAAAAATACAAAAAATTAGCCGAAGAATACCTGTTGAATACCAGGAATTGCTTCTATATAGGAAGAAGCATGGATTACTACTTGTGCCTTGAAGCAGCCCTCAAGCTGAAAGAAATTTCATATATACAGACGGAAGGTTTTGCTGCGGGAGAATTGAAGCACGGTACGATAGCATTGATTGAAAAAGACACTCCCGTAATTGCCGTGATAACCCAGGAGAACATCAATCTCAACACAAGAAGCAACATCAAGGAAGTTAAGGCAAGAGGGGCTAAAACCATGGTTATATCAATGCGGAGGATCAGCCAGGAGAAAGACAACATAGTGGTGGATGATGCTCACGAACTCCTTTCACCCTTGACAACCATCATTCCGGTTCAGTACTTGGCCTATTACGCAGCCCTCTTAAGAGGCTGTGACATCGATAAGCCCCGCAACCTGGCAAAGTCTGTTACGGTAGAATAAAACATAAATGGTTTAATTATATAAACATTTACATTATGGGGAGCAAAAATAAAACAGAGCTTAGCGACTAAAGTTGCTCAGCTCTATTTTATTATATAACATAATGTACAAATATAGCAGCAATTGATATTAAAATAAAGGCAACTCCTGTTTTGTATGGTTCTATATCTAATTTATGAAAATATGAATAAATCAAATTTAAAAATTCTTCATATTCTTTACTTCTTCTTTTTTTAGAATTAATTACTAAATAAGTATTATCAAATATTGTAAAGCCTAAAATATATTTATTGTAACCCCATTTTTTGAGACAACTATTTCATCATTTGGAGACTTTTTTCTATGATGTAGCCGTTATTATTGCTAATATCTTCTATTATATTAAATATATTATCCTTACTTATACCTAATACTTGAAATTCGCTTCCTATTAATATAAGCCGAGGTTTCCACCCCATAGATATAAGGAATATAAGTATAAATAATATATCAGCGTAAATATTATGTCTATTTATTCCAAGCAAGAATAATGCAGGTAATTTAAAGTAGTTTCCATGAATTATTTTCGCTCTTGATAATAATAACAATGCTCCAGTAGCAAAATAAAAGATAAAAATAATATTCATATATACTCTTCTATACCTCCAACTAATTCATATTTGTTATATTATTATTGTGAAGATTAATAAACCGGCTCATAATTGCAGTAAGGCTGTATTTTTGTTTAAAAATACAGCTCTATTGTTTTTTGTATAATAAACATAAATGTAAAGAAAGCAAATAATATAGATATACCAAGTAAAATATATTTTATTGTTTTATTTTTAATGTTTAAACCTTCACGAATAAACAGTAAAAGAAAGTAGGCAATTGCGGCTATGTCTGCAGTAATATACAAACATCTAAAATCTTTAGCGTAGAAAATTTTAAACAGTGCTACTCCGAGAATTTGATATGCAATAAGAGTTAAAACAGGAGTATGATATTTCGAAATAAAGTCGAATAATTTTTTCATTAAATTTTCATCCTCTTTTATAGAATAGAGCCTATATACAATATACCATAATTTACTATTTATGTAAAATTATAATGATATTAAGCTGTGAGATTATGGATTTATGTGATATAATTAAAATAAGGCGGTGATTTGTATGAATAATGCCTTCAGGACCTCTATATATTTATTATTGCGATGTTTATATAGAAATTCAAAAAATATATAAAGAAGAAAAAATTAAATGGTAATAATGAAAAGCAAATCAGGAAATATGTTTATTGAATATAAGTAAGATATATGAATTCAGTAGTATTATACGAATAAAGGGGTAATGCGTAATGACTTGGCAGATAGTATGTTTGACAATTATTAATTTAGTATTCGAAATTACTAAATTTATAGCATGTGTTCTATTTATAAAAGTATGTATAACATATTTGAAAAAGAATAAATGAAAACACAATACAAGATTAATAGCATCGACGCATTTTTCAAATTATGCGAATAAAAAAGTGTTTAAAATGATAAAAACACAAGACTAATGCTCATGAATAGCTCTTCTTTTTGGCTGGAAAAAAAGTCTGATCCTTTCAGGCTGACCTGCAATCCAAGGGGTTAAATATACCTCATATATTGACTGAATATTTGGGTAGATTTGAATATAATAAATATAAGCACTATAAAAACCATCCTTATAAATACTTGCTGCATAGTATTCATTAGGACTCGATAACTCATTTAATGCCGGTAAAATTATACTGATTATTCCATTATTATTTGTGTAAAGTTGTGCAATCAATAAACCCGCCGCACTTTCATTATATACTCCTTCATATGACATTTTGAAAATTTTAACTAAAACATTCGATAAAGGTATGTTTATACTGTCGGTTACTGTGATTTCTAATGAACCGGTTCCATTAGTATTTAATTTATAATTAGAACAAACCGGATGATTCATCTTTTCATTTCCTTTCTATAAATCTTTGTTATAATTTATGCTATTAGCAGCATAAAGTTCTTGTTCTAAAGGAATTGATAGTTCAAAGGGGGCTGTCTCAAAACAATTTGGGATAGCCGTCATAGGAACAGATACATCCTTAAAACAGGGCATTATTCCCGGATAATTTTGACGGACCTTACTATGCTATCGAAATAACAGCTGACTTAAGACATACACAAGGCGGTCTTGTAACAGATACGGTAGGTCATGTTTTAAGAGAAGACGGTACTTTAATCAAGGGCTTATATGCAGCCGGAGGAGTAATGGAAGGCTTCTCTGCTACAGCCGGTCCGGGATACATGTCAGGAAACGGATTATTGCAGGCATTTGTATTTGGCCGCCTGGCAGGTAAAGAGGCCGCTACGACTACAAGAGCTGAAGCTAAAATTGTAAATCTTAAATAACATTTGTAAAAAAAACGTGGCTGTACATAAACGGTCGGATCCGTTGATGGGCAGCCACTTTTTCATTTTCAAAAAAAGTTGCCTTTCTTGGAATTTCAAATATTATCTCCTGCAAAACACAATAATTCCCGAAACCATTAGTGCAACCCCGATCAATTTTATCCAATCAAAAGAAATTTTTTCCGCACCGAATAAACCAAACACTTCAATTAAATAAGCAACAATTAATTGGGCCAGGAGAATCAGCATAGTTGCCTGGGTAGGCCCTAAATCAGATATTCCTTTTATTACGGTATATGTAATGAAGGCACCGATGACCCCGCCTGACAAGTATAATTTTTGGCTCACGTCAAACACTGAAAACAAGGCTTCCTTCCCCGTAAAAAACCATAAGCTCATGCTTGCGGCAAAAGCCGATATATGGACCCAGCTTGTTGCAGCCCACATATTTGATGTTTCCATGACCCTGGTATTGAAGACTCCTTGGACACTCATTAAGAGTCCCGCAAGGAGAGCAAATATAATTCCTATGACAATCCCTCCCGTCATTTTTTCCCCATAAGTATAGTATTACAAATAAAAGCGGTTTAATTAAAACAAATATTTAATACAATAAATTACATGGTTTTCTTAATTATCAAGAAAATAACTAATAATTGACAATTTAATCAGGTTATAATATCATGCTAAGAAAGGAAGGGAAAACAAAAAACTTTAAAGGGCAAGATGACAATGGGGGAAATCACAAGCGCAAAAATTATGTACCGGCATTTTAGCCAGGGGAGGAAAAATTAATGGAAATAAAAAAAGGAAAGAATAAATTTTATTTGGGCGAAGAAGATGCTCCTTTGGCAGAAATAATTTTTTCCGTCGATGAGGAAGGCATAATAGTAGCTGAAGGGACCAGGGTTTCCCAAGAATTAGGCGGAAAAGGAGTGGGCAAGATGATACTTAAGGAATTGGTAGACTGGGCCAGAAAGGAAAACAAAAAAATCCGGCCGATTTGCCCCTTTGTAGCTGCCCAAATGGATAAAACACCGGAATACCATGATGTGCTGGAAGAAACAGGGTTCTAACCTCTTGGGGTTAGAACCTTTTTATTCTTCCAATACATCTCTCGGGTGGGGAGGAATCTCTGTTCTCCTTTCTATGATCGGCTGTTGTTGAGGCTGGGTAATCGGAATCATTTCTATTACAAAATCGGTTGTTACATTAGGGAATAAACGATTATTATATATAATGTTGGTAAAGTATCCGAAAATGTCCACGCTTATATTATAGGTTGAAAAGTTGTATTCGGGTCCTTCTATTAAGGTTCCTAACTTGTTGGCTATAGGCAGTTCTATTCTTGCGGGATTTATGGTTGTAACCAGATGCATGATGGGAATGTCTCTCCTTTCCTCATCAGTCACATAGATCGTTATTGTGGCGTAAGGTATATCTTCTCCGGTTACCTTATCTATTATATGAAGCCTCATGAATCCGGTTGCATCCTCATATTGTGAATTGTTATTAATGTTTTGACAAACATTCCAGCAAGGATATACATAATTGTATCTGCCCATGTTGAATGACCTCAAACAATAATTATTCATGATAATTTCCTTCCTTTTAATTAATAAAGGCAATATAATATTAGTATGATATTATAATATGCAGGGATAAGAGCTAAGGAACGGGTTTAATGTGTTATAATATGGCTAATCTTGTTTTTAGAGTTAACATTATTAATTTTGCGAGGTAAATTATGAAATACGATTTTACAAGTATTATAGACCGCCGGGGCATGGATTCCCTAGCTGTTGATTTAAAACCGGGATTTGGTCCCCAACCGCCTAAGGAAGGATTTGACATAATCCCCATGTGGGTAGCGGATATGAGCTTTCCTACCCTTCCAACCATTCAGGAAGCAATCATTGAACGTGCCAACCATCCCATGTTCGGATATTTTACACCTAAAAAGGAGTATTATGATTCGATTATCAAGTGGCATGAAGATCGAAACGGAGTGACAGGTATGACCCCGGACCATATTGGTTATGAGAACGGGGTACTGGGATGCCTGATGTCCGTCGTCGATGCATTTTCTGCCCCTGGGGATTACATACTGGTTCATTCACCTACCTATATTGGATTTACATCATCCCTGACTAATAACGGCCGCAGGATTATCCTTTCGTCCCTGGTTAAGGATGATGAAGGCGTATGGCGGATGGATTATGATGATATGGATGCCAAACTTAAAAAATATAATATCCATTTGGCAATATTCTGCTCACCCCACAATCCTTGCGGACGTGTATGGAAGAGGGAAGAAATCGAACAAGCCATGGAAGTCTATAAAAATAACGACTGCCTTGTAATTTCCGACGAGATTTGGAGCGATATCATACTGTACGGCAACAAGCACATACCGACTCAGAGCGTAAGCGAAGACGCAAAGAACCGCACCGTTGCCATATATGCCCCTAGCAAGACCTTTAATCTTGCCGGTCTGGTAGGAGCTTATCACATTATATACAACAAGTACCTGAGAGACCGGGTAAGGGCTCAAAGCAGCAAATCCCATTACAATCAGATGAATGTGCTTTCCATGCATGCCTTGATCGGAGCCTATAAAGAGGAAGGCCGTGAGTGGGTTGATGAGCTGTGTATGGTCCTGGGTGAGAACATTGATTATGCCTGTGACCATATAGCAAACAATTACAAGGGAATCAAGTTTTTTAAACCTGAGGGAACCTACATGCTTTATATAGACTGCGTGGAATGGCTGAAAGAGCATGGTATGACCCTGGATGAGCTGTATAAGGCAGGTACCGATGCAGGTGTCATGTGGCAGGACGGAAGGCCCTTCAACCACCCCCATGCCATCCGGATAAACCTGGCATTGCCCAAGTCAAGGGTGATAGAGGCTTTTGACCGTTTGGACAAGTATGTGTTTTTAAGATGATTTTTCAAAAAAATGCGCTCTTTTAAAAGAGCGCATTTTTTGGCAATTATAACAGCTGCCTTATTTGTCGTCACTGGTAAAGAGCTGGGTCCAATACGGGGTTCCATCCGTATCCACATAATATCCTACACCAATGAAAGTATAATAGGGTGAAAGGATATTTTTCCTGTGGCTTGGCGAATTCATCCATTGGGAAACCACTATTTCAGGTGTATCCTGTCCCATGGCTATATTTTCGCCCCAGAAAGAATAATTGATTCCAAATCTGCGCAGCATGTTATTTGCCATGCCATAAGTCGGAGAATAATGGTCGAAATAGTTTAAATCAGCCATGTCCTTTGATTTAACCCGGGCTACGTCCGAAATCTTGCTGTCATAATACAGCGGGTCCAAGCCGGCTTTTTGTCTTTCAATATTAACCAACTGGACCACCCTCTGTTCATAACCGGGATTTGTTGCCGCAACCGTACCAAAAGCATAGGCAACTGGTGACAATGCAAGAAGCATTATCAAGACAAAGGCTGTTAACTTATTTTTCTTCATATTACCTCCTTTTGAAACAAAAAAATTTTTGTTTCTATATTATTGTTTCAAATTATTATTAATATATAAATTTATATATTTGCTTAGTTGTATATTTATAGTGTATATAAAAATTTTTTCCTTATTTAAAAGGCTGTATAATTGCTTTGAATAATATTTTTGTCGTTGTTATAAATAAATCAAAACTGTTATTGATATGAATATCCCATAGTGTCATCCTGAGGGCTTTAGCCCGAAGGATCTCATGAGATCCTTCGCTATCGCTCAGGATGACAAGGGGATTTTTTATTACTCTTAGGATGGAAAGGGGTTTATTTTTGTGATATAATGAATAAAATTATGGAAGCAAAAGACTTTGGTTTATATTCTATAGGAGGCCTCCATGCTTAAAAAAGAAGACGTGAAATACATAGAAGATCATCTGGAATTTTGGGATAAATTAAGCGAAAGCGAGAGACAGCTGTGTTTAAATAATTTTGTAGTCGCAAATTATAAGAAGGGTGCAAATCTTCACGGAGCAGGCAAGGAATGCCAGGGCCTGATATTGGTCAGGAGGGGTGAACTCAGGTTTTATATATTGTCTGAAGAGGGAAGAGATGTAACCCTCTTTCGCATATCTCAGGGAGAAAACTGTATCCTTTCTGCTTCCTGCATATTGAGCAACATTACCTTTGATCTTTTGATTGATGCTGAACAGGATTCGGAGGTACTGCTGCTAAATGTGGAAACCTTTGATAAGTTGGCTCGTGAAAACATATATGTGGAGAACTATATATATAAAAAATCAACCGAAAGATTTTCAGAGGTAATGTGGGCTGTGGAGCAAATCTTGTTCATGAGCTTTGATAAAAGGCTTGCGGTTTTTCTTTATGATGAAACAGTAAAAACAAAATCCAATGTAATAAAGTATACCCATGAACAGATTGCAAAATATGTGGGAAGTGCAAGAGAAGTTGTGTCCAGGATGCTGAAAAACTTTGAAGCCCAGGGTATACTTAAACTTTCAAGGGGGACCATCGAAATAATTGATAAGGACAAATTAAGGGCAATCGTACTTAATGTTTCATAATTAATAAAACCAAAGGGGAGGAGTGTAATACTCTAACCTTGTGGGAGTCCTTATATAATCACGCAAGTAAGCGGGCGGACTGGTGATTCGGTTCATTTTAACATGGTATATGGTTTTAATCCCTTCGTATATGGGAATATTAACCAAGGTAACACCATGGTATCCGAAAATGTCCAGTTGAGCAAAATACCGGCTTAATGGCCATTCAATTACAGGCAGTTCTATTAATGGGATTTTACCATCAACACTTGTAGAATACCTTACAACTAATTCCGATATGCCACATTCCGCATATTGGCCGAATATGGTCAGTTTAATTACTTCAATATCAACATTTGCCAAGGGCATATCTGTTTGAGCATCTGTTACGATTATTTCCAAAAACCCGGTTCCTTCATTGCCGGAGTCATTATTCATATTGAATTTATATATATTTGAATCTCTGCATTTATCGGGACTTAAACGGTATTTCATTATATAACCTCCATTCATTGCACATGACACCTGTTATGTACTACATCTTGCTTTATTATATGTTAAGGAAGGAATTATGTTTGTGCTTAACTTATTGCATTTGCAGGGATGTTAATATATAATTTTAGTGTTAGTTGAATAAGAAAGGTAGGGATGTTTGGGTTGAAAAAAAAGTTAGCATTATATGGGTTTAACAATCTTACGAAGTCATTGAGTTTTAACATTTATGATGTTTCCTATGCTAAAAGTCAAAAGGAAAAGAAAGAATATATAGAATATATTGATGAACAATACAATTCGGACAGACTCACTCAGATTTTGTGCAATGTTACCGATATAATAGGAGCCCATATTCTTAATATTTCAAAGCAGGATTATGATCCCCAGGGGGCTTCAGTAAATATTTTGATAGCTGAAGGTGCAGTGGCAGGCGATAATTTGGATGCTACATGCAACCAGGGCAAGCTAAAGCAGTTAAAGAGCGAAACCATACATGCCCACCTTAATAAAAGCCATGTTACGGTACACACCTATCCGGAGCATCATCCGGATAATGCCATTTCTACATTTCGTGTTGATATAGATGTTTCCACATGCGGGGAAATTTCACCCCTTAAAGCCCTCGACTATTTAATTGACAGTTTTGATTCGGATATAATAACCATTGACTATAAAGTCAGGGGTTTTACACGAGATTTGCATGGCAAAAAACTCTTTATTGACCATGATATAAGGTCAATACAAGATTATATAGATAAAGAAACTTTAAAACATTATGATGCGATTGACATCAATATCTTTCAGGCAAATACTTTTCATACCAAAATGATGATCAAGGAGATCAACCTGCAAGACTACCTTTTCAATAAGGATGTAGAGGATGTTTCTCCAAAGAAGCGATTGGAAATAATGGATTTGCTCAGGAAGGAAATGACTGAAATATTCAGCGGTATGAATATATTTCAGGAGGAGAATTGAATGGAATTATGGTTTAGTGAAAATCACACGGATAATGTGAAGTTTTCGATTAGGGTTGACAGGCACCTTATTAGTGTGCAAAGTGATTTTCAGAAAATAGATGTCTTTGATACTCCTGAATTTGGCAGGGTCCTGGTTATAGACGGTTATTTGATGCTCACCGAAAAGGATGAATTCATATACCATGAAATGATTGTCCATGTTCCCATGGCGGTAAATCCCCATATTAAGAGAATCCTCGTAATAGGTGCCGGAGACGGGGGAACCGTAAGGGAGCTGACCCGTTATAAGACCGTGGAAAGTATCGATATGGTTGAAATTGACAGGCAGGTTGTTGAAATATGCAAGGAATATATCCCCAAGACAGCCTCCGGCTTCAATGATGAAAGGCTTAACTTGTATTTTGAGGACGGCCTGAATTTCGTCAAAAGGAAAAAGAATGAGTATGATTTGATAATAGTGGATTCTACGGACCCGGTGGGTCCGGGACTTGAACTCTTTACAAGGGAATTTTATGAAAACTGCTACAAGGCCCTGGTTGATGACGGCATACTGGTAAACCAGCATGAAAGCCCTTATTATCCCTATGATGCGGAAGCCATGAAAAATGCCCACAAAAAAATAAAATCAATTTTTCCCATAGCTAAGGTTTACCAGGCCCACATTCCCACATACGGGTCGGGACACTGGCTCTTCGGCTTTGCTTCCAAAAAATTTGACCCTCTTAAAGATTTAAAAGAAGACTTATGGAATTCCCTTTGTCTTGAAACAAATTACTATAACACGGACCTCCATAAGGGCTCCTTTTATATACCCAATTATGTAAAAAGATTACTTGAAAATGCTTAAAAAAATGCATTTTATCCGGGGACACACCTTTGAAGGTATGTCCCCATTCAATTATAAAATGCATTTTTTGAGGAGACAAGTTATGCTAATTAATGAAGTCAAGGTATCTGAGCATACGCTCAATTATAGCCGTGGCTTCTGCCCGTGTTGCATTTCCATCAGGGTCGAAGTCCTTTGTGTCTCTTCCCATAATTATGCCTGCCTTGGCACAATAGGCAACGCTTCCCCTTGCATATTCATCTATTGTTGAGTTGTCAACAAATTTTGCCAGGATTTCTTGCTCATTTTCTACCGTTATTTCCTTGCCGGCAAACCTTAATGCATTGCAAATCATGACTGCCATATCTTTTCTTTTGATTCTTTCGTTGGGATAGAATTTTCCGTCATCTCTGCCGTTTATTATGCCTGCACTATAGGCTGTGGAAATATCCTTTTCGTACCACCCGCTAACATCTTCAAAATTAACGGTTCCTTCTTCTTCGGTTATAGCTAAGGCTCTTGTAATCATCACCGCAAATTCGGCCCTGGTGACATAATCATCAGGTGCAAAGATTCCTTCGCTCTTACCAAAGGCTATATTTCTTGCGGCCAATTTTTCAACATTCATCTTTGACCAGTGATTTGCTACATCACTGAAGGATTTTGGATTGTTTACTATGGCGAATACACCGTTTCCCCTGTAATGAATCCTTGCGGTGCCATGGTCAAATACGGAAGGAGCAAAGGTGAACTCATCACCTGTTAATTTCATTGCACTGGTGCTGTATGCATCTGTATCATTTAAATTATCCATTGTACGACTTACATACATGTTATATTTGTCAATCCTTACTTCTTTTGATTCTCCTTCAACTGTTACGCTGTAATCAACCAATCCTGAAACCATTTTACCCCCTAATTTTTCAAGGGCAGCTAGGGCAGTATCAATTAACTCTTTATCATCAACCTTTTCTAAAATAATATTTACCCTGGAATCTTTAATATTATTTACTTGATTTAATACCTCTTGGGACTTGAGGGGCAGGTTATAGGATGCTGCATCCCAGGTTAATTGCAATATGCCGTTTGGATTATCCTTAGCAATACTCTTGTAATAAGACCCAAGTAGCCACAGTTTGGCAACATTTCCGGTCTTAGTCGCCTCGAAGGAATAGGTTTCATTATTTGAAACCAAGTCATCAGAGTAAATATTTTTAAGCACTTTGCCATCAACGATTATTTGACCGATAACTTCAGGTTTTGTCGAATCCCTACGAGTCGGAGGCTCAACTTTAGGTTCAGATATTATTCTGTAGCCGATAGAGGGTATGTCTTCATATTCGTTAAATATATAAAGTTCACCATATTCTTGTCCCTTTTCATAGGCAATGAGAAATTCACCCTTCAAGTTTCCGGCTATGGCAATTTGGTCATAACCATCTACAATTTCAGGTTTATTTGTATTAAATGTTTTTCCTGTGGGACCCTGGCTGCCTATATACCTTAATTGGGCATATGCTCCAAATGTACCGGGATTCCATACACAAAGCATTTTATCTTTCCCGTCGAAATAAGCTGCAGGGTAAACAGAACTCATGCCTTCTTCAGCATCAACGCTTGAAATAACAAACTCATCACTGATTATCCCAGGAGTATCATTTTGTATTTTGTAATAAGCACCCCATATTTCATTACTGTTTGCATCTGACCAAGTGATTAAGAATTTATGGTCTGTGTAATTGTAGGATACATTTGGATTATATGCATTTTCAGCAAAAGCAAAAGTATTGTCGGAATCAATTTCACCACCATCTCCAATTACTGCAGCCTTGAGATGAAGATTATCTACATAATCATCCCCTTCTGAGTACCATTCCCAATCCTGCCATGTAATAAGATACTTATTGTCATCGATGCTGTAGCTTACGGAAGGATGCTCCTCTTCTGTATTCTCAGCATTTGCAATTGGGAAAGTATCTTCAATAATATTAATAATATCACCATCAATTTCAACAATACTTCCATATATGTCCCAGCTGTCATCTATTTCTCCGCCGGTTGAATCGTATTGCTGCCATACTATTAAAAACCTGTCATTTAAGCTGTCATAAGCTATACCCGGATACGCTTCATGGATGCTTGGAGAATCATTGTTTGATACCTTAAATGCTGTACCTGTATCTATATCATAAGTATTACCTGACTTGTTAATCTCAAGCTTGCAGGCATAGATTTTATCATAAGAATAACTTTGGGACCAGGCTACCAAAAAGTTATTGTCTGAATCAACTGCAACGGAAGGTGATTGAAGCTCTCCGTCATCATCAGGATCTTCGTTGTCTGTCCCGTCATTTATCAGGAATCGTTCACCGATTGGCTTACCTTTATTATCAACCAATTGGCCGTAAATATAATCCCCACCACTATAGGTATCAGGATTATAACCCGTAAATACGGACAAATATATGTCTAAATCCGAATGGTAAGCTAAATCCGGTTCTATTTCAGCAACAAGGGCAGGAGGTTCAGGCGGCTGGGGTTCTCCAAATATTCTATATCCAATGCTGTTGGTATATTCAACAGACTCATCGAACTCCAATTCACCAGGATCATATTCACCCGGCTCGGGCACATACCTGTGTTTGTATGCAATGATGATAGAGCCCTTATTATCTCCTGCAATCCCTATTTGAGGATCAATGCTCAATCTGTCTCTGTCTTCCTCTTCATTATCGGTATAAAAGGCATCTCCTATAAAGTTTCCGTTTTTGTCAATATACTGAAGTTTTGCATAGTAATAACCTTCCGTAATGGGTACCCAGGTGCAAAGCATGTTGCTGTTACCATCACTATGCGACACAGGAAAACATGGATAGCTTATTTCATCGCTTGATGCAATTATAAATGAACTGCCAACTTTTTTCGGAATATGTTGGTCTAATTCAATAAACTGTCCTTTTATATTGTTCTCATTATAATCAAACCAGGTCACGAAAAATTGGTTTTCAGAATCATCATAATTATTTGTTGAAACATGCGGATACATGCCGTTTTCTGCGATGCTTATAAAACCATCAAGAGGCACTTCTCCTGAAGATTTTACAATTTGTGCTTCAATAGAGTTATCACTTTCCCAGGTCACAATGTATGCATCATTATGAAAATCATAGCATGCTTTTGGGCTGTACTGATATTCATCACTGGGTAAAGAGAAGTTTTCAGTTGTCATAGTACCTTGAGAATTTATTAATCTTCCATGGACAACTGAATAATCTTGCTGCCATACCAATAAGAACTGACCGTTTTCGCCGTATGCCAGGTCCGGATAGTATTCAAAATATGTACCGGGCATGTTATCGTTTCCGGAAACAGAGAAAGGTGCTCCAATAATGGGATTGTCAATGTCACTTATATCTACAGTACAAGCCTTTAAATAAGTTCCCTCTTCGCCTATTTCTTCTGACCATACGACCAGGAAACATTCATGTTCTTCATCATAGGCCACAGTCGGGGTTTTATTATAGGTATAATTTTTATAAATTAAAAATTTATCACTTATTACGTTTCCGTTTTCATCTAATATTTCTCCGCAAATATAGCTCCCCATGCCAGAACTGCCACCGCTATAGACATAACAAGCAAAAACACTTAAATAATAATCATCACCATAAGCTATATCCGGATCTTCAAAGTATACATGGTCCGGGGCAACAGCAGTACCATAAACCGCAAAAGCAATTTCTATCTCATCCTGGTTTCCAAGTTCGCTTAAAGGGATTTTAAATTCATATACCTTATGTTCATAGGGCACCTTATCTGTATAGGTAAATGAAGTATTACCCCATTTGGTTTCAGGAACTGACACCTTATACTCTTTAATTCCTTCAGATGTATTAATATAGACTTTCCCATAATCCTTATCGCCATCATATGTATTGTCAACCGTGACATCCATGGTTACATAAAGGTTTTCTTCGTCATTCATGACCCAGAAATAAACATAGCCAAAAGGATGACCGGAACCTGTTTTTCTGAATTCTTCAACAAGGGGGTCTTTACCCTTGATTTCTTCTATATTGCCATCAGCAATTACAGTTCCAAAGTTGCTGTTTATTTCATAAGTATAAAATTCTTTGATGTCATCTTTATTTTTAGGGGTGTTTAACAACGGGAATTGAAGAGGTTCTTTGCTTATATCAACCGGTTCAATTCTGCCGGTGACGCTCAAAATACCATTGTTACCGCTAACTTTGAATTCCAATGTTATCCCGTCTTCAACCGGAGTTACGTCCAAATCTTCCTTGGAAAGCTTGCTCAAAACTTTGCCCTCTGAGCCGTTTGCTTTTACGGCTTGCACTCCATCAAGAAATACCGCATCAAGGTAAGATGCTCCCCCGCCATTTTGTGTAATTCTGATTAAAGCATCTTCACCTTTTAAATAATCACCGCAATCGATTTCCTTAGTTTCTTGAAATTTTCCGAATCCAAGTTCGCCTAATTTTATCCATTGGTTGTCAATTTCTGCTGCAATTTCGAATACACCATTAATGCTTTTTTCCTTTTTGGGCAATTCCTGAGGCAAAACATCTCCAAATGCCTGAACAGGAATTATCATCATCAAGATTAAGACAAAAATAAATACCCTTTTCATTCTATACCCCCTTATTTATATTTATTGATTTATTATATTCTATATGCACATGCTAATTATTTCAATCACCTTAAGGGTGATTTTAAAATAATTAAATAATATTTTGCCATCTATGATATAATGAATGCAATCATTGAAGAAAAAGCTCTGGCTTTTGCACCAATGCATTCATTGTATCGGTGTGAAGCAAGCTGATTCTGCGGCTTGCACTTATGATATAATGCAGATAAATCAATTCAGGTTATACTGAGCTAATTTACATATATGGCAGGTGAGAGGTAAATATGAACTACAGAATTAATCAAAAAAACGGGGATAAACTTTCCATACTTGGCTTCGGCTGCATGCGCCTTCCCGCCAAGGCAGGAATAATTGATGAAAAAAGGGCCATCAAGATGATCCGGGATTCCATTAAAAAGGGTGTCAATTATTTTGATACCGCCTATATTTATCATGGGGGACAAAGCGAATCCTTATTAGGGAAAGCCCTCCGGGACGGTTACAGGCAAAAGGTGAAAATAGCCACCAAGCTCCCCCCCTACATGGTAAAGAAACTGGATAATGCTAAAAAAATAATGCTTACCCAATTGGAAAAACTAAATACAGACTGTATAGACTATTACTTGCTCCATATGCTTACGGATAAGGCTATGTTTGACAAGATGGCGGACCTCGGGGTTATGGAGTGGCTGGAAGACCTTAAAGGCCAGGAAACAATAAAAAACATAGGTTTCTCCTTTCATGGGAGCAGGCAGGATTTTGAGTTGATTGTTAAGGCATATCCGTGGGATTTCTGCCAGATACAATATAATTACCTGGATGAAAACAATCAAGCCGGCCTTTCGGGGCTAAAACTTGCCCATTCCTTGGGAATTCCCGTGATTGTCATGGAGCCTCTCAGAGGAGGGAAATTAGTGAATAATTTGCCTAAAGAGGTTTTAAAAATTTTTGAAAGGGTCCATCCTCAATGGACGCCTGCCGAATGGGGCTTAAGATGGATTTGGAACCACAAGGAAGTGAATGTGGTCCTGTCGGGCATGAGCACAGAAGACCAGGTAAATGATAATATTGAAACAGCATCTCAAGCTGTATCGGATTCCTTGACAAATCAGGAGATAGAGGTGTTTGACCTGGTAAAATCCATCATCAACGAGAGAATCAAGGTTCCCTGCACAGCTTGCGGGTACTGCATGCCCTGTCCCCACGGAGTTAACATTCCAGGTTGCTTTGCGGCCTATAACGACAAGTTTTTACTGGATGAAAAGATGTACAGGTGGAAGTATGCCCAGGCCCTGGGTGCACTTTCCGCAGAGCCGGCCTTTGCTTCAAAATGCGTGGAATGCGGCAGGTGTGAGCTCCACTGCCCCCAAAATATAGAAATACGAAAGGAATTAAAGGCAGTTGCCAAAACCATGGAAGGAGTTTTCTTCAGACCTGTAGTAGGGGCAGCCAGGAAAATCCTTAAAATCAGATAAACAGGGGAACAGCTGCCAAAAGCTTATTATATAATAAAATAAAAAATATTCCGTGAATCGAACAAATGTTTGACATCCGGAATATTTTGTTATATAATCAAATAAAAACGGTGATGGTCATGGACGACAACTTGTTTGAAAAATTAAAGATTTTGGCAGATGGGGCAAAATACGACGTATCATGTGTTTCCAGCGGTGTAGAAAGAAAAAACAATACGGTGGGGGGAATAGGCAATGCTTCTGCGGCCGGCATATGCCACGCCTGGTCTTCCGACGGCAGGTGCATATCCCTTCTAAAGATCCTGCTAACCAACGACTGTATTTACGATTGCAAGTATTGTTTGAACAGGGTGACAAATCCCATAAAAAGGGCAAGCTTCACTCCGGAAGAGGTGGCAGAGCTGACCATTCAGTTTTACAGGAGAAATTATATTGAAGGCTTGTTCTTAAGCTCTGCCGTCGAAAAAAGTCCCGACCACACCATGGAAAATATCTGCAGGGTTCTTGAACTTTTAAGATATAAATATAATTTTTGGGGTTATGTCCATGTTAAGATAATTCCAGGAGCAAGTCCCCTTTTGGTTAAAAAGGCCGGCATGCTGGCAGACAGGGTGAGTGTGAATATTGAGCTTCCCACCAGGGAAAGCTTGTCCCTCCTGGCCCCTCAAAAAAAGATAGAGAATATTATTAAGCCCATGGCCCTGATCCATAATGAAATTGCCGGTGCCTTAGAAGACAGGACTCATTTTAAGAATGCCCGGAGCTTTGTTCCGGGGGGCCAGTCTACCCAGATGATAGTGGGAGCCACCCCCGACACCGATAAAACAATTCTTGATTTATCGCAGAATTTATATGACAGGTTCAGGATGAAAAGGGTCTTTTATTCTGCTTACATACCCCTTATGTCATCACCCAACCTGCCTGCCTTAAGCACCATGCCTCCCCTGTTGAGGGAGCACAGGCTGTATCAGGCGGATTGGCTCATGCGTTTTTATTATTTTAATTCTTCCGACTTGTTTACCGAAAATGAGCCCAACCTGGACCTGGAATTTGACCCCAAATTGATGTACGCCCTTAGGAATATTGACAAGTACCCAATAGAAATCAACAAGGCCTCCTACGAAGAACTTTTAAGAATACCGGGTATTGGGGTAACCGGGGCTCAAAGGATAATAAGGGAAAGGAAAAACGCACAAATTTCCTATGATTCTCTAAAAAAAATGAGGACGGTCCTCAAAAGGGCAAAATATTTTATTACTGTAAAAGGAAAGTATTACGGCAATGTTAAGTTTGATCCTGAAGCTATAAAATCCGAGATAAGGATGAAGGAAATTCAAAGGCAAATCAGTATATTTGAGTTCTTGTGAGATGAAAGATTATTTGTATGACGGCACCTTTGAAGGATTGTTGACCTGCATTTATCAAAATTATAAAAAAGAAAGGGCTGCAGGCATATATGAAAAGTCAAACTACCAGCAGTCCCTTGTATATGAATCGGAAATCGTAGAAACGGACATATCAAAGGCTCAAATCGTATGCGACGCAATATGCTCAAAGATTTCCAGGGAGGCCTACATCAACGTTTATTATTGTTATCTTTCAAATGCTGCCAATAAAGAAAACATAATTTTGGAATTTTTAATCTTTGCCTTTAAATACGGAAAAGACACCATGAACTTCTATACTCACGAAAAGGTTCTTCCCGTCCATGAAATATACAAGAAGGTGGCCAGGGAAGAGCACAGGGTCTTAGGCATACTGAGGTTTTCGGATATAGGAGGAATTTTGTATGCCAGGTATTCTCCCGACAACGACATAAGCGTTTTGCTGGCCGACCATTTTGCCGACAGGTATAAGTTTGAAAAATTCATCATCTTTGATGAAAAAAGGAAAAAGGCACTTGTGTATGGGGACAATGCCTGGGAGATTAAAGAAAACATAAACCTTGACAATGTGGAATATTCCTTAAATGAAACCATGATACAAAAATTATGGAAGCAATACTTCACCGATTTGGCTATTAAGGAAAGAAAAAACATAAATCTTCAGTTCCAGTTTGTCCCCGCCAGATACAGGAAGAATATGCCTGAATTTAAATAACAGCTGAATTTACTAAAAGTAGTTTAGAAAAGAGTATTAATTAATTTAAGTAATAAAAAAGATCAACTGAAAATATATAAAAGTACTAAAAATTTTATAATATGTGATATAATATATACAAAATGTGATGTTAATTAACTAAAAAAAATTAAACGACTTATTTTAATTGGTGTGATAATGTACCGATATGGTTGTTTGCGATTATTGCAAGGAGGTATACATGGAAGTTTTTACTATTGAAGAAATTGCAAACGAATTAGAAATATCTCATACATATTTAAATAAATTAATTCAAGATGAAGAAATCATTTTAGATAGAACTGATACGGGAGAATATATTTGGAATAATCAGGTTTACAATAAAATAAGAATGTTGTTAGACATTCCAAATCGAGTTGAAAATGATAATATAATGAAACTAATAAATATATATGGATTAAAGCGTTCCTATATAAATAACAGGAGATATTTAGGAAATAAATATTCCTTGACATCATTTATTAGAAAGACTGTTGATGAAAACTGTTCAGGAATAAATATTGTAGTTGACATTTTTAGTGGAACGGGAGCGGTAGCTCACGCATTTAAAGACAAAATGGTGATTACAAATGACTTACTTTTTAGTAATTATATAAGTAATTATGCTTGGTTTGCACCAATGAAGTATTCGGAGGAGAAAATTGTTAAGTATATAGCAAAATATAATAGTATCAAAACATCTGAAGAAAACTACATGCGCAATAATTTTGCAGATACATATTTTTCAGCCGATAATTGTAGCAAGATTGGTTACATAAGAGAACACATAGAACATGAATATATAAGTAATAAAATTAATTATAAAGAATATGCAATTCTGATCACATCACTCTTATATGCAATGGACAAAATAGCTAATACAGTGGGGCACTATGATGCTTATAGAAGAAACGTAGATTTAGATAAAGAATTGGTATTAAACGTACTTTTACCAGATCAAAACCTTAATGAAAATAATAAATGTTATAATATGGATGCAAATGAGTTGATAGGAAATTTAAGCTGTGATTTATTATATTTAGATCCCCCATATAATTCAAGGCAATATTGCGATGCCTACCATTTACTTGAAAATGTTGCAAGATGGGAAAAACCTCCTGTGTATGGTGTTGCAAAAAAAATGGACAGGTCGTCATTGAAAAGTGATTATTGTTTAAAAAAAGCAACCGAGGCTTTTGAGGATTTAGTTAGTAAAGCAAATGCAAGATATATATTACTATCTTACAATAATATGTCAAATAAGGGCAACGACAGGTCAAATGCAAAAATTACTGATGATGATATATTATCAATATTAAGTAAAAAAGGAAAAGTTACTATATTTGAAAAAGAATATAAAAGCTTTTCTACCGGTAAATCAGATATAAATGATAATATTGAAAGACTGTTTTTATGTGAAACTTTTGAAGGGCTAAAAGAAACACCGTTCATAGCATCTCCTATAAATTACATTGGTGGTAAATATCAGTTATTACCACATTTTAAGCAACTTTTTCCAAAGACAAATTGTTTTTTGGATTTATTTGCAGGAGGATGCAATGTTGGTATAAATTCTGAATCCACAAAGGTTATTTTTAATGATATAAATAAAGATTTAATTGATTTAATGCACTATTTTAAAGTAACGGATACAGATGAAATATTAAGAAATGTTGATAAGATAATTAATGATTATAATTTATCAAGAACTGATATTCATGGTTATGATTATTATAATTGCAATAGCTACAAAGGACTTTCAAGTTACAATAAAGATAAATTTTTAAAATTGAGAAAAGATTATAATTTTAAAGTTAAAAAAGGTGAAATTGACTTTGCAATGTTATATGTTTTAATAGTCTATTCATTTAATAATCAGATTAGATTTAATAATAAAGGCGAATTTAACCTACCTGTTGGGAAGAGAGATTTTAACTCGAATATGAGAAATAAACTAATATTATTCTCTGAAACTCTAAAAAAGAAAGATTGTGTATTCATGAATAAAGATTTTAGAGAAGTAAATCTATCAAACCTACCAAAAGATACATTTATATATTGCGACCCACCATATTTAATAACTTTAGCTACATATAATGAAAATGGAAGTTGGACAGAAGAAGATGAGCAGGATTTATTAAAATTTTTAGTACATGCTGATGAGTTAGGTTTAAAATTTGCTCTATCAAATGTATTAAAAGCTAAAGATAAAGAAAATTTAATATTAAAGGAATGGATTAATAAATATGCATATAAAGTAAATATATTAAACAAAGATTATTCTAATAGTAACTATCAACGAAAGAATAAAGATTCTATATCCGAAGAAGTGCTTATTACTAATTATTGAGGAGGCAGTTCATGCACATAAATATTCCATATCGGAGTTTTTGTTGGGTAATTGGAACAACAAGTTTTAGAACAGCAAAGCTAAACTTGAAAATTGAGCAGCAATTAGCATTATTGAATGAATTCTATGATAAGCATATAAAGGAACATGGTAAATGGTTTTGGAATAATCAAACGCAAATTGACTACTATAATTTTATGAAGGAAAAAGAATTCATTAAAGGAGATGCACTTCGAAAAGATAAAGATGCAAGGGAAAAGACATCTGGATTAGTTGATATAGGTCTAATTACCGAAGATAGAAGAATAACAGAAGTAGGTAATGAACTTCTCAATATTGCAACAAAGGGGAACTTTAGAGATAATAATAAATTGAATATTGATAAAGATAGTTATATTTACTTTAAACAACTTTTAAAAACATCTATAAAGGTAAATGATAATATTGTTAGACCATACATTGTTTTAGCAAAGGTACTTACTGAAATTGGAGAACTTAGTTTTGATGAGTTTACTTATTTATTACCATTAGCTATTTCTGTTGAGAGTACAAAAAATATTATTTCAAGAATTAAAGAGTTAAGAAATAACAAAATTACAATAGTAGATATAATATATGAAGAATTAATGCAGATGGATAATTATAAATTAGCATATGAACATTTTATTAATCAAAAAGTATCAGAAGACTTAATATGTACAGTTGGAATAAATAGAAAAAGTAGGAGTTACGATAAACCTTATTATAATTTGTATAGAAGAATAAAAAATGTATTTCTGGCTAAAAAGTATGATGAAATTTATGAATTATATTTGGCATCAAAGCAAATAAATCAAAAGCCAGGGAATTTATGGAGAAAATTTTTATTTAAGACAACAAATGCAAATAGTATTAAAAAAAATGGAATAAATAATATTAACGAGGATTGTCCATTTCATGGTTGCAAATCTGAAATAGATATTAAAAAAATATTTTTCAAGTATCTTCATGTATTTAAGGCTATGGCAACACTGTCAGATTATTTCGATCTGAATAGGAGATATTTAAATCTTACTGAGACGCTTGTATTTGAAGACCAAATAGTACGTTTTGATTTGTTGCCGAAATATTTCTTCGAAACTTGTATCAATAATATCATTGATATAGCATTTACTGAAGATAATAATTTAAGCAAATCAATCTCATTGCAAGATATTTCAAAAGGTTTAGTATTTAATGAGAAAGAAATATATGAAAGAATAAGTAAAAAATTAGGAACAGTTATTCAAACCCATGAACAAGCGACCGCTTTTATTAAGGATGAACGTTATAGAAGATTTAATCAATTAATAGATAAGAAATTTAATGATTCAGTTTTAGTTGAATTATACATTCACTATTAATTGAAGCTACTCTAACTGAAGGAATTAATCAAAGAAGGGCGGAGATGGAACCAGTTTCAAGACATTTAGGAGAACATAGGCTAAAATATGGAAATCCTTTTGACTATAGTTTATTTATAAGTACATATTTACACAAAAATGTTGTAACTGATTTTAGATATAGAAAATTTATACCTTACTTTGGCAAAGATGATAAGATGATTGATGGTATGAAAATTATAGCATTAGATACAAAATCTTTAAAAAACATTTTAATCAATGGTAGTACATATAAGTTTTTATATGGAATATTTGAAAAGTATTACAAGTCTGATTTACAGATGCCTGATTGGCAT
>Ga0255342_1000924_pt1 | contig 45655 bp, 28 predicted proteins | sample wastewater_treat_3_FD_192416 | JGI IMG/M metagenome (GOLD analysis project Ga0255342, IMG submission 192416) | Wastewater microbial communities from Lulu Island WWTP, Vancouver, Canada - plant14 | ecosystem: Engineered > WWTP > Wastewater > Unclassified | place: Canada: Vancouver, British...
GTTGTTGTTGTAGGCTTCTTGCCAGTTGTAGAGCTGCCAGTTACTCTGGGTCTGCCGGTTGATGTAGTTGTTGAACCACCAGCTACAGCTGTTGATGTAGTAGTTGTGCCTGAAGTTGTTGTTGTAGGCTTCTTGCCAGTTGTAGAGCTGCCAGTTACTCTGGGTCTGCCGGTTGATGTAGTTGTTGAACCACCAGCTACAGCTGTTGATGTAGTAGTTGTGCCTGAAGTTGTTGTTGTAGTAGTTGTTGTTGTTGTTGATGTTGTATCACCAACCTGAATGTAGCCCTGCTCGATACCATTCATGAATGTCCAAGCCTGCATGAGCTGACCCTCTGTGTCCTTCTTGAGGTTTGTGAAGAGGTCCTCATTGTTTGATCTTGACTGGTAAGCGATCTCGATAGGATATCTGTTGCCAGCCTTTGCATCAGCAGGAACCTGAAGCTGGAATGTCCAGAGAACACCGTTCTTACCCTTATTGTCATCTCCGTCTGTTGTTACGAAGAATGAGTTAGCTGTATCAGCCTGTGAGATACCGCCGAGAAGTCTTCCTGCACGATCCTTTGTAGCAAGCTGATTGTCCTCATCGGGAATGAGCTTGAGTCTGCTGTCGTACTGGATGTGAAGACCTGTAGCACAGTACTTATCCTCTGCACCAGCAACAGTCAGATTGATTGTCTGGATGGAGTTGGGAGCTTCCTCTGCTGTAAGATTAATCTGTGAAAGTGAAAGTGTGGGCTTTACTGTTGATGAGTTAACATCAAGTGAGCCGGGATCATAAGCCTGACCAGCAGCGGGGCCTGCGAATGCAGATACAGCTGAAGCTGAAACAGTGAGTGCTGAAACAGCGAGTGCAGCAAATGCGCTCTTAAAAATGTTCTTCTTCATTGTTATTATTTCCTTTCAGATAGTTTTAGTTATATATGTTATCTGCCGCCGCTAAATGGCGGCAGATTGAACATGCTTTTATATTTCTTTTTTAACCGAGAAGTTCGTCCCAGATCTCCTTGTCGGTCTTACCATTGTACTGAGCACTTGATCTTCTTGAGTAGTATGCAAGGATGTTAGATGCATCGTTTGCATTGAGTACTCTTGCGTCCTTCTTACCGTCTCTGCCTACGATCATATTGGAGTCGTGGTGAACATCGCTGAGGAATGCTGCGAACTCTTCATAGAGACCGTCGGGTGTGGAAACGAGCTTGCTCTCAGAGAGGATAACGTCGTAAACGCCTCTGCCCTGAGTAGATGTCTTTGCGTAGAATGCAAGTACCTGTGAAGCGTCAACTGCGTTTGCAACGCTGTCAAGGTTTGTATCACCCTTAACGCCGATGTAAACTGTTACTGTGAGGTTCTTGCCTTCATTGTCTGCGAGGACACCGTCAGCGCCGTAAACGGGAACTGAATACTTGAATGTGGTGTTGTCCTGCTTGTATGTGTTGGAAGGTGTAGCGCTGCCAAAGTTGATGTCAGCTGTGATATCCTTGATATCCTCGCCTTCCTTAGTGATGATCGTCTGACCGTCAATTGTGTAGCCCTCTACATAAGATGTGTGGAGGATAACATTTGAAACCTGAGCCTTGTCGAACTCTTCCTCAGTGTTGAGGTAGAATGCGTAATCTGTATCAGCTGTTACATAAGACTTAACAACAGATGTTGTAACTGTAACATCAGCAGGCATTGAAGTTGTTGATGTAGTTGTTGTATCTGTAGATGTTGAAGTTGTATCAGTTGAAGTTGTTTCTGTGGAAGTTGTTGTTGTGTCTGTAGATGTTGTTGTTTCTGTAGATGTAGTAGTTGTATCTGTTGATGTTGTTGTATCGGTTGATGTTGTAGTTGTTGTAGTTGTAGAAGTTGTAGTTGTGGGAGTTGTTGTAGTTGTCTCAGTTACGAGAACTCTCTCGATCTGAACGTCAACAGAACCTGCATCAACTGACTTGATTCCGCTGAAATCAACAGTAGCCTTGATCTGCTTGTAAGAATCCTTTACTGTGAAGCCCTTTGAGCCGTCAGCGTAGTAAGCGATAACTGCATCCTTCTCAGCATCATCGAATGTACCTGTGCCTGTGCCAACGCCGCCTGCCAGTGAAGCTGTGATATCCTTGATGCTGTCAGCGAAAGCGCCGAGCTCAGCAGCAGTGATAGCGATCTCTCCGTTGGGAGCAGCGATCTTCAGTGCCTGATCGTATGCCTTAGCAACTGTTGCATTAGTAGCGATATCTGTTGCTGTTGCAGGGATCTGCTTTTTGAAGTTCTTTTCAGCGAGCTTTGCATTTGCCTCAGCGATGATAGCTGCAACATTTGCATAGTCACCTGACTGTGAATACTTGAGAGCGCTGTCGATCTTAGCGTCAGCCTTGTCAAGCTTATCTGTGATCTTCTTGATCTGTGCTTCGTAATCAGCGATAGCAGCGTCAACCTTGTCAGCTGCAACCTTTTCCTTGATAGCCTTCTCAGCTACTGCCTGGATCTCGAGGACCTTGCCCTTAGCCCATGCAGGAAGCTGACCTGCACCGTATGAACCATCAGCTGTCTTGTACTCGATGGAAACGGGAAGCTTTGTAGAAGTGCCGAGCTCAGAAGCCTTGATAGCAACTGTGATCTCACCTGAAACGTCAACATCTTCAAAGGTAACCTGATTGATGAGTCCCGGAACGCCGTACTTGTCGCCGACATTCTTGAGAGCCTCTCCGGGTGTGCCCTTGTATGCATCATACTGCTTGGGTGAAGTTACCTTACCCTTGAGGATGATGTCGTTTGAGCCTGTGATCTCATATGTAACACCATTGGGAATGATATACTTTGTAAGTACAACCTTTACAGCGTCGCTGTAAGCGCCTGCATTCTTTGCGATATCTTCAACATAAGGAGTGATATCGAGGTTGCCTTCTCTGTTCTGAACAGCTGAAAGGCTGTTTGAAACAGTCATGTTCCACTTTGAAACTGTCTGATCAGCAGGGATGTAAAGCAGACTCTCAAGAGTAAGAGCGTCGTTTTCAGCCTGAACTGCTGCGGGTGCTTCGATCATATCTGTTGATACAGCGCTTGCATAAGTGAGACACTGTGTGAGAGCGAGCGGAACAGCTGCTGCTGTAGCAATGGCTCTCTTGAATAATGAATTCTTCATTGTCCTATACCTCTCTAACATGTTTATTCCCCTTCAGCAAAGGGAGCGGTTTTTGTACAAGCCGTTCTTTGCATTAGGCTTAATTTCGGGGAGACGATCTGCGTTTGCATATAATTCACCCAGAAATTCATAACTACATTTTATCACACAAACGTCAATAAGTCAAGCAGAACAGTATATTTTTTTCAAAAATTATTGACGATTAATCATCTTCATTTTTGTGCTTATTTCACAATATGAATATATATAAAAAGTAATATTTTCTCATAAATGAACTTTGAGTATTATTTCTCGGTATTACGCCGTTTCCTGCGTTCCCGACAATGACATTATAGCACTGTTCTTACCCTCTGTCAACAGGTAATTTTTGCAAAAAAAGCAGGTCTTGCGACCTGCTTTTTTATTGCTTGGATCAACCGCCGAATCTTGCGTCACCGAGGATCTCATTCCAAATATCAGAATTTGAAGTGTTATCGTACAGATGTGAAGTTCTCTTAGCGTAGTATGAAAGGATCTGTGATGCATCGTTAGCATCGATTACTCGTCCTTCCTTCCTTGTCTTCCAGTTGTCAGCGCTCCACTCGTTGGTGTTTACATCACCGAGGAATGCTGCGAGCTGGTCGAGTTCTTCAACAGGTGAGCTTACCTTCAGTCCTTCGTCGTTATCCTGGAGGATAATGTTCTTCGGACCGTAGTCGTCAGGAAGATTTGCGGGAGTTGTAGATACCTTAGCATAGTAGCTCAGTGCTGCTGATGCATCACTTGCGTCTACCATATTGCTGAGTGTGATATCACCCTTAACGCCGATATACGCCGTTACACTAAGAGCGTTTCCGTCCTTGTCAACGAGAGGCATTGAACCGTAGTAAACAGGAATGTCATACTTGAAGTCGGTTATTGTTGTCTGCTTGTTGATGTGTGTGCGTGAGTTATAAGCGCTTTCAGGAGTCATACCATTGAAGTTGATGAGATCAAGATTTACATCTGTTCTCTCAACCTCTCTGCCGTCATCATAAACATCGATGATCTTGAGAGCTACTACCTGACCCTTATTGAAGCCGCCGGGCTGTCCGTTTACACGAACTCCGTCATCGTGACTGAAGTAGTAGCCTACCTGAGTCTGGATGATAGCATAAGAGCTCTTGTAGCCGGGAAGTGTCGATGTGGTTACGGTTGATGTGCTGGTAGAGGTTGTGGTATCTGTTGATGTTGTGGTTGTGTCTGTTGATGTCGAAGTTGTATCTGTCGACGATGTTGTGATATCATTCGATGTTGTCGAAGTGGTATCAGTTGTCGATGTTGTGATATCGCCCGATGTTGTCGAGGTCGTATCAGTTGTCGATGTTGTGATATCGCCCGATGTTGTCGAGGTCGTATCAGTTGTCGATGTTGTGATATCGCCCGATGTTGTCGAGGTTGTATCAGTTGTCGATGTTGTGATATCGCCCGATGTTGTCGAAGTGGTATCAGTTGTCGATGTTGTGATATCGCCCGATGTAGTTGTTGTGATATCACCGGATGTTGTAGTAATATCACCTGATGTTGTTGTAGTGATATTACCGGATGTTGTAGTAATATCACCTGATGTAGTTGTAGTGATATCACCGGATGTTGTAGTATCAACTGTTGTTGTGTCAACAGTAGTTGTTGTAGTATCAGCTGTTGTAGTATCAGCTGTTGTAGTATCAACTGTTGTTGTATCTGCAGTTGTTGTTGTTATAGGTGTAGTATCAGGAACAACGATAATAGCACCGTCAACGGGCATTACATACTTTGTAATGTTGTTGCCGTTCTCGTCAGATACAAAGAGATCCTTAATGCTTATAGGAATGATCGTACCGGGAGTTGCGTTCTCGTCAACCTTGTAAGTGAGCTCGATCACTACTGTTCCGTCGGGAGCAACGTGAGCAACACCTGCACCGTCTGCGAATACGAACTTATATCCGTCTGCGCTGGGTACGATGTCTGCACCGTAGCCTGACTTATCGCCAGCCTTAACGAGCTGAACCTGTCCGTCGGGAGTTACCTTGAACTGTGCGCCTGCGATTCCGAGGTTTGCACCGTTAGGATCCTTTACAGTGATCTTTACAGTTGCCTCTTCGCCGGGACGAGCTGTTACTGTATCAACTACCCAAGCAATAGAATCTCTGGGAACTACGATGGTAGTTGTTGTTATTGTAACATCTGTGCCTGCGGTTGTGTTAGCTGTTGTAACATCGCCGCCTGCAGTTGTTGTGTTGTTACCGCCTGTTGTAGTAACGTTGCCTCCAGCAGTTGTTGTGTTGTTACCGCCGGTTGTAGTAACATTACCGCCTGTTGTGGTGTTGTTACCGCTTGTTGTAGTAACATTGCCGCCTGTTGTGGTGTTGTTACCGCTTGTTGTAGTAACATTACCGCCAGTCGTTGTGTTGTTACCGCTTGTAGTTACGCCACCTGTTGAGGTGATCGGAGCTGTAGTTGTAACATCACTGCCGCCTGTTGTAGTAACGTCGCTGCCGCCTGTTGATGTTGTTGTATCAGCAGTTGTTGTTGTTGTATCAACAGTTGTAGTTGTTGAGTTGATAGTTGTTGATGTCTCAATGTCGGGCGGAACGATGATGATAGCACCGTCTACACCGATGAGCTTATCAGAAATATCATTACCGTCTGTATCGAAGATCTTGAGTGATCCCTTTACAAACTCAACAGGATATGTGCCGTATGCTGCCTGAGCAGGGATATTGAATGTAAGAATTGCTACATTGTCGTCTGTCTCAGCAATTACAGCTGCACCTGTGCTTGTTGCGAAGTCGAACTTCTTCTTTGTAGGATTCTGTGTGATGTCAGCCTTATAAGCGTCTGAACCCTCAATTGTGAAGTAGTTGATGCCCTCGCGGTTTGTGATATCGAACTGAGCTCCTGCGATAGGAAGCTTAGCGTTATCCATGTCAACTACCTTGATAGGAAGCTTTACAGTCTCGCCGGGGAATGCATTTCTTGTGCCGATCTGCCAGATGATGCCGCCCTGAGGAGCTGTTACTGTTGTAGAAGTTGTAGATGAAGAAGATACTGTTGTTGTAGTAACAGTTGTTGTAGTTACTGATGATGTTGTAGTAACCTTGTCAACTACTTCGATCCAACCATCTACGAATGTCACCTTGTCGGTGATGTTGCCGCCGTTAGCGTCGCTTACGAACTGCTGTGACCAAGTTACAGGATACTTGTCGAAAGGACAATCAGCGGGAACCTGATAGTACAGTGTTGCGATAACATCCTGATCGGATGCTGTCTTGCCGAAGCCGCTGGGCTGTGCAAATGAATAGTGCTGCTTGGTGTCGTTCTTTACAAGATCAACGCCGTAAGGTGTACCTGAAGAAGTCTTGTATTCTGTAGGAGCTGTACCCTTGATGTCGAACTGTGCAGCAGCTACTGAAAGGTCGCTGTCGCCGTTTACATAAACATTAAGAGTAACGAGCTGGCCGCGCTCAGCCTGAACCTGAGGGATTACCCACTCAGCAGTGCCGTCAACGGGGCTGCCTACTGTGATAGAACCGTCAACGAAGATAACATTGCTTGTAATGTCTCTTCCGTCGGTATCACTTACGAACTGATCAGCCCACTTAACAGGATATGTTCCGTCGGGACAATCAGCAGGAATTGTGTAAGTGATGGAATAGATCTGTGAACCGTCAGCTGCAGCTACGCCTGAACCGCTTGCGTTGCCGAAAGCAAATGACTGCTTAGCATCGTTAGCTGTTATGGGTGCGCCGTAAGCTGTACCGTCAGCGATCTTTGCATACTTAACTGTTTCAGCATTTACCTTGAACTGTGCGCCTGCAACAGGAAGTGCAGACTTGCCTGAATCATCGACTGTTGCCTTGAGGGTAACTGTGTCGCCCTTTTCAGCTGTTACATTGTCGAGGACCCACTTTACCTTGCCATCAACGGGTTTGTTTTTAACAGTGATAGAACCGTCAACAAATTTTACATTTGCTGTGATGTCCTTACCGTTTGTATCACTTACGAAGCCCTGAGACCACTTTACAGGGTACGTGCCATCTGAAGTGCCTGAAGGAACCTTATAAGTAAATGTGGCAACAGTTGCACTATCAGCTGCAACTACTCCTGCACCTGTGCTGTTGCCGAATGCAAATGACTTCTTGGTATCATTTGCTACGATAGCTGAATTATAAGCTCCGCCATCTGTTACAGAATCATACTCAATGGGAAGATCTGCATCAACATGGAACTGAGCTCCGGCTACTGCCAATGCTGCGTTATTGGGAGCATCTACATAAGCCTTGAGTTTAACGATCTCTCCGGGAACTGCTGTGACATTGTCGAGCACCCAGGAAATGTTTCCGTTGGTCTTATTATCATCTATTATAATAGAACCATTGGTGAAAGTAACCTTTTCTGTTATGTCTGCGCCGTCTGTATCACTTACAAACTGGTCAGACCATTTAACGTCGTATATTGTACCTGCAGCAGCACTTTCGGGAACTGTGAAAGCAAGTGTAAGAACTACTGAATCATCAGCGGCAACTATACCTCTGCCTGCACCCTGTCCGAATGCGTACTTATTGTTCTTGTACAATACACTTGAACCGTAAGCGTCACCGTCTGTGACTGAGCTTAAGCTTACGGGAGATGCTGCTTCGATCTTGAACTGCGCACCCGCAACTGCGAGACTTGAACTCTTGACTACTACGGGCATTGTGACCGTCTGGCCTGGAGCTGCAGTTACTGTTGGGATGAGCCATTCTACTTTACCGTCAGCAGCGGTTCTATTAGCAGAAACATCCAGTACTTCGCCCATACTAACGTTAGGCTGCACAGCAGTATAACTGCCGGCAGCACTAACTGACGAAGCAAATGCACCTGCCATGAGCGATAAGCTCATGGCAACGGATGTAACTGCCGAAAGCAGTTTCTTCATCAGTGCATTTCCTTTCCGAGCGATTTGCTCTATTTAATTAGTACGTACCTGTACTCTCCTTACTGAGGAAGAGTTACAAGCTCAACGATAGACTTGAGGATTGTTTCTGAATCAGCAGCTGTGAGGCGAACGCCTGCGGGATCAACTGCTGCACCTGTCTTGTCCTGAGGATCAAGAACGTCACCGTTAACCTTGCCCTGATCAGATACAGGATATGTAGGATTGTTGAGGTATCTGTTAAGAACTACAACGTCAGCAACATTAACTGAACCATCGCAGTTTACATCGCCCCATGTAGGAACGAGCTTTGTGCCGGGATTGGGGTTAGTTGTAGTTGTTGTAGGCTGAGGCTCAGTAACAGTTGTTGTAGTTGTTGTTACTGTTGTAGTTGTTGTTGTTACATTTGTTGTTGTTGATGTCTCACCGTCAGGCTTAACTGTAAGTGTGAGAGGTGTCCAAGCGCCTGTATACTTGTCGCCTGAGCCGCCCTGCTTGAAGATCTTGAGCTCGCTTGCTACCATGTCGATCTTATATGTTGTACCAGCTGTTGCATCCTGAGGAATAGTTACATAGAACTGAACTGCTGCTGAACCGTTCTTTACTGCTACAGGCTCACCTGTCTCCTCATCTGTAGCGATGATGCTGATACGACCCTCTGCCTTGTTGTCCTTAACCTTTGCGTTGCCGAGAGCCTTTGACTTGTTTACAACAGTCTCCATGTCAAGACCGCCAAGGTCGAACTGAGCGTCCATACCTGCACAAGTGTTGCTGCCTGCGTTAACATTTACGTTAACGAGTACTTCCTGACCGGGCTTTACATCTGCAGCGCTCTGACCGTTCTCATCAACGATAGAGAAGTTGAAGTCAGCGTTGGCAACAGGTGTTGTAGCTGTTGTGGTTGTTGTTGTGGGCTGAGGCTGAACCTGAGTTGTTACAGGCTCATCGCCGTTGTCAACTACAAGCTTGAGAGGTGTCCAAGCGCCTGTGTACTTGTCGCCTGAGCCGCCCTGCTTGAAGATCTTGAGCTCGCTGTCAACCATACCGATTTCGTATTCCTTGCCATTTGCTGCATCCTGAGGAATAGTTACATAGAACTGAACTGCTGCTGAGCCGTTCTTTACTGCTACAGGCTCACCTGTCTCCTCATCTGTAGCGATGATGCTGATACGACCCTCTGTCTTGTTGTCCTTAACCTTTGCGTTGCCGAGAGCCTTTGACTTGTTTACAACAGTTGTCATGTCAAGACCGCCAAGGTCGAACTGAGCGTCCATACCTGCACAGGTGTTGCTGCCTGCGTTAACATTTACGTTAACGAGTACTTCCTGACCGGGCTTTACCTTTGCAGTGCTCTGACCGTTCTCATCAACGATAGAGAAGTTGAAGTCAGCGTTGGCAACAGGTGTTGTAGCTGTTGTGGTTGTTGTTGTGGGCTGAGGCTGAACCTGAGTTGTTACAGGCTCATCGCCGTTGTCAACTACAAGCTTGAGAGGTGTCCAAGCGCCTGTGTACTTGTCGCCTGAGCCGCCCTGCTTGAAGATCTTGAGCTCGCTGTCAACCATACCGATTTCGTATTCCTTGCCATTTGCTGCATCCTGAGGAATAGTTACATAGAACTGAACTGCTGCTGAGCCGTTCTTTACTGCTACAGGCTCACCTGTCTCCTCATCTGTAGCGATGATGCTGATACGACCCTCTGTCTTGTTGTCCTTAACCTTTGCGTTGCCGAGAGCCTTTGACTTGTTTACAACAGTTGTCATGTCAAGACCGCCAAGGTCGAACTGAGCGTCCATACCTGCACAGGTGTTGCTGCCTGCGTTAACATTTACGTTAACGAGTACTTCCTGACCGGGCTTTACCTTTGCAGTGCTCTGACCGTTCTCATCAACGATAGAGAAGTTGAAGTCTGCATTGCCAACAGGAGGTGTAACCTGTGTAGTAGTTGTTGTAGTTACAGGAGGTGCAACCTGTGTAGTAGTTGTTGTTGCAACAGGACCATCACCCTGAACCTCGATTGTCATCTTGTTGAGTGTGAGGTTGCTGTCCTCGATAGAGTACTTAGCAGCAGGATCAGAATCAGAAGCTCTGTATGCCTCTACGAGAGGAGTCATAACAGTAACGTCAGCTCTGTCGTCTGTATCATAGTGTAAGAAATCAATGTCGTATGTGCCTGCGGGAGTTCCCTTAGGTACTGTTACATCGAATACATATACAGGGAAATCATCAGACTTTGTACCGGCCCACTTGTACTGCTCACCGTCGTTGTTCCATGTGAGACCGAGGAAGTAGTTGTCTGTACCAGCCTTTGACTGTGACTCAGCTACGCCGAATACATAACGGCCTGCTGAATCGTAACCGTTTACCTTGTCATACTTACCACCGAAAGAGATGTAGCAGTCTGTCTTAGCCTCGCCTGAAGAAATTGTGAATGTCCTCTCGTCATCAAAGTATGACTTGTTAGGCGATTTGAGGGCAAACTTGATGTCAGGCGAAGTTGTGGACAGGTTTAATGAGAATGAACCTGTACCGCCGTTTGTAGCCTCTGTTAAATAAACAGCAGCGGGGAAAGTATAATCTCCGTTAGCAAACTGATCCTTTGTGACAGTTACTTTAGAAGAGCCATCAGAAATACCGGGCTTGTCAGGATTATATGTTTTAATAGAAAATCCCTTGGTTGCATCTGCAGCGCCTACAGTTGCAGGAACTACTGCGCTAACCATTGTTGCAGCCATACACAGTGATGTGACTGCAGAAATTAACTTTTTCATTTGTAATAATTCCTTTCTTTAGGTTTTTACGCCTATTAATAAAACATAAATTGGGTTTGTATTCCTTTGTAAGGGGGACAAATCAGATAATCTCGGATCAAAGATTTGAGATGATATGGAGCAAATACTTCTGGATCTTCAGAGCATCATTTGCTGTGAGTCCAACAACATCATCATCAACATCGCCGTTGAGCTTACCCTGATCTGTGATAGGCTTGTCAGCTTTTCCGCCAACGCCATACTTATCGGGGTTTGCAAGGCTCTGCATGATGAGAATAGCATCTGCAAGCTCTACAACTCCATCGCAGTTAGCATCGCCACGAACAATTGTGGGCTGTGTAGCAGGCTGACCGATGCTTACTTCTCCGTCAATGGTCTTTACCTCGAGCTTAACGGGCTTGCCGTTTGACTCGTAGCCGCATCCGATAGTTCCGTTTACCTTCTTAGAGCCGGAATATGTCTCACGATCGATAGGCTTGATCGAAAGAGGTGTTGTTGTACCGTTCTGTGCGCTGCTTGAAACAGTGCCCTTGATGGTACAGAATACTCCGTCACCCTTGAGCCAGTAAGAAGAATCCTCGGCAGCAGTTGACCAGATCAGGCTTACATAACCCTCATTCTTGTTGATAGAGCTCTCATAAAGATCGCTGAGTGAAGCAGAAGCATCACCTGACTGAGGGATCTTTGTTACGAGCGCACCTGCGTCAACAGATGTGATGGTAAGAACACTGCTGTCATATGTTACAGCAAAGTCGAGTGCCTGAATGCCGGAAGATGGAATATCAGCTAACGATACGTCCACTGAGAACTCCCCACCTACTGTTGCAGTTGTTTTGCCAGCGGATATCTGCACTGTTTCGCCAGCAGCAGCAACAGGCATAAGTGAGCAGACTGAAAGTGAAAGCATCGCAGCAGCGATAGCTCCGACGACTACCTTTTTTGTCTTCATTATTTTTTCCTCCTTCTTCAATAATGTTATATAACAAAGGAACGGGGTGCCCCTTTAATTATATCTTGTCTTGTTGCAGCGGATACTACTGTTCCGCCCTCCCTGCAAAACCGTATCACCGATAACGAATGAAAGCCATGCAAAGCGGCGGGCAATGGCAACTGCCGCTGCTCAGTCATACAGACGAGGCTTAAGCTGTCCGAGCTGCGGTTTTCGGCGGATCATCTTCCGATCCGGCGTATGTACACGCCGCTCTGAAGCTCCCCTCTGCCGTCAGCCTGCGACTGAAAACTACGCTCTGCAAGCAGTGGTTTCGCCATAAGACGCATCACACTGCCGTGATGAGATACTTAATCCCAAATCTATATTTATTCATGATTTCATTATATATCAGGTCTAAAAAAAAGTAAATAGGTTCATACTGTTTTTGGTATTTTACATAAACAGCAAAAGCGTTTTTTGCACGGTTTGCACAATGATATTTTTTCAGAAAAACCACTGTTTAACAGTAATTCTGAACCAAAAATGAATTTATCAAATTATTTGTCGAGTTCGCGAAATTCAGCAGGTATCTGCTCCTCGATTATGCGGTTGATAACGTCCCATCCGAACTCGGTGTAGGTGCCCTGAGGTATAGCATAAGGAAGGCCGTGCCTCTCCGCCAGCTCAGGCGAATACTTGCTGTACGGATACACCTTCATATTCGAGAATTCGCTCTCATAATGAACGATGGTAGGTATGCATTTTACATTCTCAAGTCTCAGCTCATTTGTCTCGCCGTCGATGACGATGTCAAAGTCGGGGAGCTCTCCCACAACGTTGAAGTTGTCGGTCTGAGCACATATGAAGTTGCCCATGCAGTAATATACGAAGCCCTTGGTGCCGTCATCGCGGGTTATCCATTCCATGGTCTCCGCCGTATGTGTATGGCAGCCGAGTATGACATCGGCGCCCCAGTTTACCATTTTATTAGCCAGTTCGATCCTGTCCTCGGTAACGACAGTCGTATCGTCCTGACCCCAGTGGGCGGAAACAATGACAACGTCTGCCATTTCCTTGGCTTCCTTGATCTGGCGCTCTATGACATCCTCCTCGTCATTCTTGATGACTCTCAGGGGAACATCGTCCAGCTGCGCATCAAAGCCGTTGATATGATGACAATATGCAAGGAAGGCGATCTTCACGCCGTTGACCTCGCGGACGCGGATGTTGTTGGCGTCCTCCTCGTTGAGATAAGCTCCCAGCACTGTCAGATTATTTTCCTTTGCCTTCTGATTCCAGAAATTTATGGATTCCTCCAGTCCGTCGGTACCCATGTCAAGCAGGTGGTTGTTCGCCATGGTGATGACATCGAAGCCGCAGTCGATGACCGCGTCTGCTACCTCGGGAGGAGAATTGAACAGCAGTACACCGCCCTCAGCTCCGCGTACAGGATTGCTCTGCGAGATGACTGTCTCCTGATTGATTATAGCAACGTCTGCCTCCTCAATGAGGTACTTGACCTCGGAATACATGGGCTTGAAGTCATAGCCGCTGCCTCCTGCGAGAGCCTCAGCATTCTTGAATACGGAATAGTGGATGAGGTTATCGCCTGCTGCGATCACATGGACCACCTTGTCAGGCGGGAGCGTTGTCAGCTCCTCTGTTGTTTCCTCGGGAAGTGTTGTTTCTTCGCTGCCAGATGATGTCTGCGCTTCTGTGTTCGCCTTTCCTACAGACCGACCCATAGCACATCCCACGCCGCATACGGCAAGAGCCATAACGACAGCGAGTGCGCCGAAAGCGCGTCCTTTTCTCAATTTCATAAATACTCCTTTGCGAAAAGGCATAAAATCCCTGAAAATATGCCCTTTCTAAAATCATTATAGCACATTATTTTTGATTTGGCAATTACAAATTGTATCAAACTTAAATGAATTTACAACGCGTTTTATTCTCCGAAAGATTAAATTTCAGCCGCAAACGTCGTATCTACGGCGAATTTCAGCTCTCAACTTTATTCTGCTCAAATATTTGTTTATTCATACGAAGTTTTTGTGCATAAATTGTGCAAGCTGACGATTTCAGCACTTTTTGTCCGCAATGTATACAGAATAATTACGCATTGTTTATTTCACGGCTTTTCTGGAGCTCAATGAACTCCGCTGCCAGTGCTTCGGCTTCCGCATAGCTTGACAGCTGATAGCATCTGCCGCGGAACTTTGCCGAGCCGTAATAGCCGTTCATGTACCACGCGGCGTGCTTCTGCGCTTCATGCATAGCCAGCTCCTCGCATTTGCCGCTGAGCTCAATTATGAGCCTTATGTGCTCCAGCATGACCCTCATCTTTCCTTCAAGGGTCGGAGGGATGTACTCCTCCCCCTTCAGTGCTGCTTCCGTCTCGCGGAAGATGAAAGGGTTGCCGTAGCTGCCCCTGCCTATCATGACAAGGTCGCAGCCCGTCTCCTCGTACATCGCCCTGCACGAGGGTCCGTCCGTAACGTCGCCGTTGCCTATAACGGGAATGCTGACAGCTCCCTTGACGGCTCTGATGACGCCGCTGTCGGACTCGCCGCTGTAAAACATATCCCTTGTGCGCCCGTGTACTGCAATTGCAGCCGCACCTGCTCCTTCAAGTGCTCTTGCCATCTCGGGAGCGTTGATACCATCGGCATTCCAGCCGCTGCGTATCTTCACGGTAACGGGAGTGTCCCCTGCCGCCCTGACCGCTGCCTCGGTAATGGAAGCCGCCAGCTTGACATCCTTCATCAGTGCCGAGCCTGCTCCCGTGCCGACTACCTTCGGAACGGGACAGCCCATGTTGATGTCGATGATATCGGGACGGTACTCAAGGACTATTTTCACAGCATCAGCCATGAAGTCGGGCTCACTTCCGAAAAGCTGCACCGCCATGGGGCGCTCCTCATCGGTGACCGTGCACAGCTCCGCGGTCTTGCGGTCGCTGTAGCATATGCCCTTTGCGGAGACCATCTCGCTGACAACGTAGGCAGCTCCGTACCTCTTGCACATGAGCCTGTACGCCCTGTCCGCAACTCCTGCCATGGGAGCCAGTGCGGCAGTCCTCGGGATAGTCACCTTTCCTATTTTAATAGTATCACTCATCAGCCTGCTCCGCTGCCTTGCCCTTGAATACAAAGAGCTTGCTGATAACATAATTGAGTATGAGAACTATAACATTGGCGAATATCTTTACCAGCCAGTAGTTTAAGCCTATCATGCCGAAGCCGATGTGCATTATCACCCATTCTACCACAAGGGTAAAGACTCTGCCGCCGTAGAACTTTCCGCCCTCGGCAACTATCGCCTTAAAGCCCTTTGCATTGGACTCGAACACCCAGAGCTTATTGGTGACATAAGCAAATGTGACCGCGCATACCCACGAGAATACCGTGCTGATATCGCCTACTGCCTTGTCGCCGAAGCCTCCTGCATTTTCAAGGAGAGTCTTTGCCAGCCATGCCGTCAGAAAGCTGACCGCAGTGGTAAGAACTCCGAAAACGAGGTAGAGCCATTTTTCCTCATACTTGTAGTATATCTTCTGAAGCGGCTTCGGAAGTATCGAAACGCACCACTTTATGAATTTTTCCATCTCATCTGTCCTTTCAAAAAATTCAATCGCCTTTATATAATAGCAGTTTACGGACAGAATTTCAAGTCTTTTCATGTGATTTTCATGGAATATGCCACTTTTTTCGTAAAAAACGCCTTACCGCTCCAATACTAACAATCGGAACAGGGAGCAAAAAGCAAACAAATTCCGCAAAGATTTTACATTTTGTGGTCCTATATCTTGATTTTACCGACGATTTTTGCGCAATTCAGCAACAGAAATCCACCACATATACTTGCGGTAAAATTATTTGTTTATATTACACTAAAAAACGAGCAGTTTTTTGTAGCAATGCCGTATTGTAAATAACAAAAAATGTGCTATAATACTTATCGGATCGTATTTTACAAAACGCGGATATGCTTTTCAGCAAGTCGTTTCCGCAGATACATCCGTAAGTGTGTTCAATTAAATAAAGCTCTGTTTTCATTCCACGGCTAACCCCTGCGGAATATGAAAAGCTCCCCTTATGGGGAGCTTTTTTTATTTTTCATGTACCAGCTTTCCTGTCATGTGTTCTATGGTGAGAGCTACCATCTGCACGCGGCTGAATGCCTTTTCTATCTCGGTGTCAACTTCCTCCACTGTGGGGAAATATTTCAGCCCCAGCCTTCTGGCGGCGTCGAGAGCTGTCTCCCTGTCGGTAATGAGCTCAGCCCGTCCGAAAACTATAACGCTGGTGATATACCACGACCAATCCTCTTTCTGACAGCCGTCGTTCCATGTGGTGAAGCAGACCTTGCCGCAGGACTTTATGGCGTCCAGCTTGTGCCCCTCCTTGGCGCAGTGGAAGTATATCTTCCCGTCGGCGTCGTTGTATACGAAGTCCATAGGAACTCCGTAGGGATAGCCCTCATCGCCAATAACGGAAAGCACTCCCCTCTTTGCAAGGTGGAGTATGTCAAGGCACTCCCTTTCGGAGACTGCCTGCTTATGTCTTCTCATGTCTCTGAACATATTATCAGCTCCTTTATTTTACGATATACCGATGATGTTATTTCCGCCCGTTGATACAATAAAGGGCTGCCGCACTGCGACAGCCCTTATATTTGCAAGTTACCCTATCTTACGATAATTACTTGTTGAGGTTAGCCTCGATAACGTCGAGCTCATCGTAGAGAGCCTGAGGAATGTTTCCACCCTTAGCCTTGATGTCCTCGTCGTAGTATCTTCTCATCTCAGCGATCTCCTTCTTCCACTCTTCCTTATCAACTGTAAGGAGCATCTTGAGTGCGTCGGGAGTTACCTCGTCCTCGATTCCCTTGAGGTTGATGTCCTCAGCCTTGGGAAGGAATCCGATAGGAGTCTCAACAGCGTCAACCTCGCCCTCAACTCTCTTGATGATCCAGTCGAGAACTCTCATGTTGTCGCCGAAACCGGGCCAGAGGAAGTTGCCTTCGTCGTCTGTTCTGAACCAGTTTACGTTGAAGATCTTAGGAGCCTTGCTGCCAAGTCTTGCGCCCATTTCGAGCCAGTGTGCCCAGTAGTCGCCTACGTTGTAGCCGATGAAGGGCTTCATAGCCATAGGATCGTGACGGAGCACGCCTACTGCACCTGTTGCAGCAGCAGTTGTCTCGGAAGAAACAGCTGATCCGATGTATGTACCGTGTGTCCAGTCAAATGACTGATATACCAGAGGAGCAGTTGTTGCACGTCTGCCGCCGAAGATGATAGCAGAGATCGGAACGCCCTCGGGATTGTTGAACTCAGGTGAGATGCAGGGGCAGTTCTTAGCAGGTGCTGTAAATCTTGAGTTGGGGTGAGCAAGCTTGTTGCCTGCTGCTGTATAAGCCTCGCCGTCTACCTTCTCGCCCTTCCACTCTGTAGCATCCTTGGGAGGATTCTCTGTGAGCTTCTCCCACCAAGGTGTATTGTCGCTGTTGTCGAGAGCTACGTTTGTGAAGATAGCGCCTTCCTTTGTACAAGCAAGAGCGTTGTAGTTGGACTTAGCGTTTGTTCCGGGAGCAACGCCGAAGAAGCCGTTCTCGGGGTTGATAGCGTAGAGTCTGCCGTCCTTACCGGGCTTCATCCAAGCGATATCATCGCCGACTGTGAATACCTCATAGCCGGCCTTCTTGTATCCCTCGGGGGGAATGAGCATTGCCAGATTGGTCTTGCCACAGGCAGAGGGGAATGCAGCTGTGATGTACTTAACTTCGCCGTTGGGCTTCTTAACGCCGAGGATGAGCATATGCTCTGCCATCCAAGCCTCGTTCTTACCCTGGAAGGAAGCGATACGGAGTGCGAAGCACTTCTTGCCGAGGAGTACGTTTCCGCCGTATGCGGAGTTGATGGACCAAATAGTGTTCTCCTCAGGGAACTGAACGATGTATCTCTTCTCGGGATCAACGTCAGCCTTGGAGTGGAGACCTCTTACAAAGTCATCGGAAGTATCACCGAGGTTCTCGAAAGCCTGCTTGCCCATTCTTGTCATGATGTTCATGTTGAGAACAACGTAGATAGAGTCTGTTACCTCTACGCCTACCTTAGCAAGAGGAGAACCGATGGGTCCCATTGAATAAGGGATAACATACATTGTTCTGCCCTTCATAACGCCGTTGTACATAGGTGTAAGGAGAGCCTTCATCTCATCGGGAGCCATCCAGTTGTTTGTAGGACCTGCGCCCTTCTTTTCCTTTGAGCAGATGAATGTTCTGTCCTCAACACGGGCAACGTCGTTAGCGCGTGTTCTGTGGTAGAGACAGTTAGGATACTTCTCGGGATTGAGCTTGTACATTTTGTCCCAGCTGTCATCGGGAAGAGAAGTTACCTCCTCGATAAGAGCGTCGATCTGCTCCTTGGAGCCGTCGATCCATACTACCTTATCAGGCTGACAGAGAGCTACCATCTCGTCTACCCACTTTAATACGTTAGGGTTCTTAGTCAATGACATTGTATAATACCTCCTAAAAATTTATCATGTCAGAGCGGTGTATACACACCGCAGCACGGGACGTCAGGCAAAAGCCAAACGTTCCTCTGATACTATTATATCTGTTTTTTGTCAATGTGTCAATAGACATATGTTATATTTTGACGGTATTTTTTCGGAATAGCAATATTACCGAAAAATATTGCATTTGTCGGGGTTAACCCCCTGCAACCCCGCTGAAACCGCGCTGCTCCGTTGAGGTGATATATAAAAAAATGCACGTTGTTATATTTTTGTCAATGTTCTTTTCAAATGCCGCGGATATCGGTTTGCTATTTCATTATAAATGTGGTATAATAAATCTGAATGCCCCTGCAGATACGCTGATCACAGATCAGCTCCCTGCATATCGGGCGATCATATCATAACGCTTCGCTTTATGATATGATAAACGCAAGTCATTTCACATCAGTTCCCGATATGACGGGAGACTGAAAGCTATAGCCTATGAAAAGGAGCCTGCTATGAAACTTCTCGCTATCGACGGCAACAGTATACTCAACCGTGCATTCTACGGCATCAAGCTGCTGACCAATAAAAAAGGTCAATTCACCAACGCCATTTTCGGCTTCATGAACATATATCTCCGCAATATCGGCGACATTAAGCCCGACGCCGTGGCAGTTGCCTTCGACCTGCGCTCCCCTACCTTCAGGCACAAGGCTGTGTCCTACTACAAGGCGAACCGCAAGGGTATGCCACCCGAGCTGGCAGAACAGCTCCCCAGAGTAAAGGAGCTCCTCGGACTCATGGGCGTAAAGGTGGTAGAGTGCGAGGGCTATGAGGCTGACGATATCCTCGGCACCCTCTCCAAGCTCTGCTCCGACAGCGGAAACGAATGCTATGTGCTGACGGGAGACCGCGACAGCCTTCAGCTCATCGACGATAAGGTGACAGTTGTCCTCGCCACCAACAAGGAGAACATTTACTATACTCCCGACAGATTTATGGAGGACTACGGCTTCGAGCCCATAAAGCTCATAGACCTGAAAGCCCTCATGGGCGACAGCTCCGACAATATCCCCGGCGTTGCAGGCATCGGCGAAAAGACCGCCTCATCTCTCATAAAGGAATACGGCTCAGTGGAGGAGCTCTACGAAAAATACGAGGACTCGTCACTCACCAAGGGCGTCAAGGCAAAGCTTGCCGCAGGCGCAGACTCCGCAAAGGAGAGCAAGTGGCTGGCGACCATAGTCCGCGACGCTCCCATAGACGCCGACCTTGAGGACTACAAATTAGGCACTCCCGACACGGCGGCAGTCAGTCTCATGCTCAGTGAGCTTGAGATGTTCAAGCTGCTGGACAAGCTGGGCATAAGCGCCACAGAGGGCACCAATGCCGCCCCTGCGGCAAAGGAGGAGGAGGCTCCCGTTATCGATGCAAAGATAGCTGACCTCACCGCCGAGGTTATTGAAAAGCTCACCGACTGTGAATACCTTTTCCGTGACGGAAGCCTTTCCCTCCGCAGCGGCGACTGCGTTTACAATACAGATGATGAAAAGCTCATCCTACAGTTCTTCGCTTCGGACTGCTCCAAGGCGACCGACGATGCAAAGGCGCACTACCGCTGGGCTATGGCTCACGGCGGCGAGCTAAAAAATCTCCGCAGCGACGCGGCTATCTGCGGCTATCTGCTGAATACATCGGCTTCCGATTACGCTGTGGACAAGCTCTGCGCCGAGTACGGCGTTCACTATTACAGCGAGAACTTCGACCTTGCAGAGCTCCTTTCCCTCCGCGGACTTATAAAAAAGCTCCGCACCGAGATAGAGTCCGAGGGCATGACTGAGCTCCTCGAAAAGGTGGAGCTGCCCCTGACAGAGGTGCTCGCTTCAATGGAGGACAGCGGCGTTCTCATTGACCGCAAGGGCGTTGAGGACTTCGGAACATACCTCTCGGAGATGATAGAAGAAACCCAGCAGATGATCTACGATGACGCAGGGCACGAATTCAATATCTCCTCGCCAAAGCAGCTGGGTACTGTGCTCTTTGAAGAAATGGGTCTCCCTGCAAAGAAAAAGACCAAGAGCGGTTATTCCACCAATGCTGAGGTGCTGGAGGAGCTGAGAAGCTACGCTCCCATCGTGGACAACGTGCTGAAATACCGCCAGTACACCAAGCTCAACTCCACCTACGTCGTGGGACTTCTGGACAAGATAGCTCCCGACGGACGTATACACACATGGTTCCGCCAGACCGAGACCAGAACGGGACGTATCAGCTCCACGGAGCCGAATATGCAGAATATCCCTGTCCGCACCGAGCTGGGCGCACAGATGAGAAAGTTCTTCACCGCCGCTGAGGGTAAAACTCTCATCGACGCCGACTACAGCCAGATCGAGCTGAGAGTAATGGCTCATCTCTGCGGCGACGAGAATATGATAGAAGCATTCAACTCGGGTGAGGATATCCACACCTCCACCGCTGCGCAGGTGTTCGATATGCCCCTGTTCATGGTGACTCCCGAGATGAGAAGCGCCGCAAAGGCGGTAAACTTCGGTATAATCTACGGTATCGGAGCCTTCTCCCTCGCCAAGGATATCGGCACATCTGTTGCCAAGGCAAAGAAGTACATCGCGGACTATCTCGCCAAGTACCCCAAGGTAAATGAGTTCATGGAGACCACCGTGGACAATGCTTTCAAGGACGGCTACGTTACTACCATGTTCGGAAGAAAGCGCCGCATCCCCGAGCTCTCCTCCTCGAACAAGATGTTACAGGCGGCAGGCAAGCGTATCGCTATGAACACTCCCGTTCAGGGAACTGCCGCAGACCTTATAAAGATAGCCATGATAAACGTGTACAACCGTCTGAAAGCCGAAAAGCTTGACGCGAAGCTCATTCTTCAGGTACACGATGAGCTCATCATCGAGTCGGACCTCTCCTGTGCAGACCGCTGTGCAGAGCTCCTCAAAGAGGAGATGCAGGGCGTTTACGATATGAGAGTCCCCCTTGCGGTGGACGTTCATCAGGGCAGGTCATGGTACGACGCTAAAGGCTAATGTCTGAGCGTAGGGGCGGCGTTCCGCCGTCCGTATATTAACAATTATGTATTAAGGTGAGAACAATGAATAATTCTCAATTCTCAATTCTCAATTCTCAATTAGACTACGCGGCGCTGTCCGCTCTGGACAAGTCCTGCGTGGGCAGTGACGGCTGGTCCCCCGAGGACTTCCGCTCGGAAGCCGAAAAGCAGGGCGGCATAGTCCTTGCCGCTTATGACGGAGAAAGTCTTGCAGGTCTCATTGCAGGCTTCACCGCCGCAGACACGGGTGAGATACTCACCGTGGCAACTGCTCCCCAGTACCGCAGGCAGGGCGTGGCAAAAGCTCTGCTGACGGAGTTTCTCAGACTTGTCCCCAACGATGTTGAGACCATTGCCCTTGAGGTAAGGCAGTCCAACGCTGCCGCCATAGGGCTGTACAAGAGCTTCGGCTTTGAAAAGGCAGGGGTGCGGAAGCGGTTCTACCGCGACCCCATAGAGGACGCCGATATAATGGTGCTCAATTGCAAGGGCTGATACTTTTATCAGTCCATTAGCAATACAATTGCCGTTATCTGCTGTCGGACGGACGCCCTCCCGTGAGATGACAATGTCATTACCTTCGGGAGCCCGAGGGCGGGCTCCCCTACAAACCGCCATTCAGCTAAATAAAAATGAAAGAAGATTTGATATGCTTATACTTGGAATTGAAAGCTCCTGCGACGAGACCGCCGCAAGCGTGGTAAAGGATCAGAGAACTATCCTCTCCTCCGTGGTGTCCACACAGATAGAGGAGCATAAGAAATACGGCGGAGTCGTTCCCGAGATAGCCTCACGCCGCCACTGCGAGAATATCCTCGGCGTTGTGCGTCAGGCACTGGACGAGGCAAAGGTCACACTTGACGACCTCGACGGAATCGCTGTCACCTACGCCCCCGGACTTATCGGCGCTCTCCTTGTGGGAGTAAGCTTCGCAAAGGCGCTGGCAATGTCCTCGGGAAAGCCACTTATACCCGTACATCACATCGCAGGTCACATCGCCACGAACTACCTCACCTTCCCCGATCTTGAACCGCCTTATCTCTGCCTCGTGGCAAGCGGCGGTCACAGTCACATCATCGAGGTGCTGAGCTATACAAAGTTCCGCGTTGTGGGAAGAACTCACGACGATGCCGCAGGAGAATGCTTCGACAAGTGCGCCCGTGCAATGGGCTTCCCGTACCCCGGCGGAGTACATATCGACAACGCCGCTAAGGAAGGCGACCCCAAGGCGTTCAGGCTTCCCCACCCTGCTGTTGCGGGAAGCGAATTTGACTTCAGCTTCTCGGGACTCAAGACAAATGTCATCAATCTGCTCCACAATGCCGAGCAGAAAGGCACCGACATAAACAGGAACGACCTCGCGGCAAGTCTCCAGAGCACTATCGCGGAGATACTCACCGACAAGACTATCCTTGCGGCAGAAGCTCTCGGCTACAAAAAAGTTGCTCTCGCAGGCGGAGTTTCCGCAAACACGGGAGTCCGTGCGGCTCTCTCCGATGCCTGTGCAAAGCGCGGCTTCGAGTTCTATATGCCCGAGAAAAAGCTCTGCGGCGACAACGGCGCCATGATAGCCTGTCAGGGAAGCTACAACCTCCTCGCAGGCATAACTGCCGACGAAAGTCTCAACGCCATAGCTACCCTTTCCATGGAAGATATCTGACCATAACAAGCGGAGGTATGACAATGGAAAACAAAAAAGCCACCAACTGCGAGACCTGCACCAACTACGTCTACGATGAGGACTACGACTGCTATGTCTGTATGGTAAATCTGGACGAGGACGAGATGTACAGGTTCCTCCAAGGCACCAATTACGCCTGTCCCTACTACCGTCTCGACGACGAGTACGGCGTTGTAAGGCACCAGAATTAAGATATAACCGCACTGCTCACGGAGCCGTCTGCGGACAGCTCAGCCACCTCGGCACAGCCGCTGCTGCAAAGCTCGGTGAGTACGGTTATGACGTCACATTCGGGAGCTATCCCCTGCTTCACAGCCTGCTCTGTCATGCCCATGAGGAGCTCCGCGTCATTCTGCTCAAGGAGAGCTCTGCCGTCGCTGCTGCAAATCACCATGCAGGACGGCGACACCTTCCACTCATTGAGCATATGACCGAGGATATCACGGCAGTCCCTGCCGTCCACCACCAGCAGCTCGGTATAGCCCGTGAACATCGGCTCTCCCGTAAGCAGCTCAGCCCTGTTTTTCGCCTCGTCGATGCTGCTCCCCGAAGCGGTCAAAGCCTCCTCTGCGGAGAACAGTCTCATGGTCAGTCCAATACCGTCTTTTTCCGAGACAGAAACAGCTCTCAGATAGCTCCTTTCATGTATCTTCCCGGCGGCACAGCCGGTAGTTCCAAGCAATATGGCTGATAAAGCCGCAAGACATATTTTTCTTCTCATAGCACGCTCCTTATTCTGTTTTAATCAATTAGCAATTTGTTCACATAAATGCTTTAAAATATCTACACTGTTTCCCCTGAAATATGGTAATATTATATTGAGAAATTGTAGGAGGTGAGCACATGGATCTCACTGACACCTCAGCTGAAACTATAATCAATGTGGTGGATCAGTTCGACTACTCTACCCAGAATGACAACTACAATGCAAAATTCAGAGCGTGGCGTAAGAATAAAGAGAATCCATACGCCTTCAACTTCAAGCTCAACAGAAAGGAAAGCGTCTTCGTCGAGGGCAAGGGCTTCGAGACAAAGTCTGCTTCCGCTACCGAGCAGAGCATTATCAGCAGGATAATGAACATCGCCGGTATCGCTATGCTCATATGGATATTCACCGACAATATCCTCAGCAAGCTTATTATTTCGGTATTCGACGCTCTCGGATTTGATATCCACACCTCATTTTTCAGCCCAGTCCCCTATGGCGGCAGCAACCAGATAATCACTTCCCTGATCGTTATAGGCATAGTAAGGATACTCCTTCCTGCCACCTATATCCACTTTAAACTCAGGATGCCGCGGCGTCTTGAGTTCATGACCTCGCTGAACCACGCCTCAGACCTGCTTGGCGCTATCTGTATGGCTATGGCAGTCAGCGCCGTGTTCAGTCTCCCCAATATCTACACCAACCGCACCCGTCAGGTGTTCGATTATTTCCGCAATATAAACGCGGATATTTCCGTCTGGGATCAGGAACAGTTCGTGGTGTATACCATCTTCGATATCGTTATCATATCCGTTTTGTCGGAGCTGTTCTTCCGCGGTGCCATCTTCGGCGCTCTCAGACAGTTCGGCGACGTTTTCGCCGTTATCATCACTTCTGTGATGTCCGCCCTCCTCACTCAGGACCTCCGCGAGCTGCCTGCCGCACTTATGATATCGGCAGTCGCCTCTGTTGGAATGCTCAGGAGCGGCTCTATATTCACAGCTATTTTCGTACAGATGATATTCAAGATGTACCGCCTTGCACTGGTGCTCCTTGAAGCCGCCTCTCCCGATAAGGTCTTTCTGAAGCGTAATACCTTCATTCTGGTATTCTTCATCATAGGTGCCGTGGGAATGATAGCGCTGTATCTGTTCAACAAGAAGAAAAAGCTCCACCGCATCGCGAAATACACCTCAGAGGTGACTATGCCCGAGAGACTGCTCATCGCATTCAAGAGCTTCCCTGTTCCTGCTGCGGTGTGCATATGCCTTCTTGCAGCCCTTATCAAGATAGTTCTTTAGGTGATACAATGGAAAAATATATGAAGCGCGCGCTGGAGCTTGCCCGCGAAGCCTTCAACGAGGGAGAAGTCCCCGTGGGAGCCGTGGTAGTGAAAAAGACCACGGGCGAAATAGTCGGCGAGGGCAGAAATATGCGCGAGGGAGCAAAAAACGCTCTTGCCCATGCAGAGCTCATGGCTATCGACAGCGCCTGCCGCAGACTCGGCGGCTGGAGGCTCCCCGAATGTGCCATTTATGTCACTCTTGAACCCTGTCCCATGTGCTGCGGTGCCATAATCAACGCCCGTATCGACGACGTTATCTTCGGCGCATACGACCTTAAAAGCGGCTCTGCCGTGTCGGTGCAGAAGATGTTCACTCTCCCCTACAACTACCGTCCCGAGGTCACGGGAGGTGTCATGGAGGAGGAGTGCGCAGGGATACTCTCGGAGTTCTTCCGACAGCTCCGCATAAAAAAGAGCGGCAACGCTCAGTAAGAATATTACCTATCCGCTGTCCGGACAGCGGATATTTTTTTGCACGAAATCACCGCAAAAATCAGCGCCGCCGCTGCTCCCGCTCCGCGTAGAAGAAGAAGCTCCCGTCCCCATATCAGGCAGGCTGCTCCCACTGTGCATAGTATGACAACAGTGCTTTTCCACCGCCTGAATGAGGGGAAAATGCGACTGAGCAAAAAGGCTCCGGTCATCACCTGAAGCGCTGCCGAGAATACGGCAAACACCGAGAATACCACCAGAAACAGCGAGTCTATGCGCTGCGCCTCGAAGGGCTGCGACAGCTGTGCCGCAGTTATGACGGGGAAGTCCGTCACGGGCATTATGCCCCCTGCCACCGCAAGTGCGGTCAGCAGCACAGCCGCGGATATCACTGCCTTTGCCGCAAAATAACGGACCGTTGTCCTGACTCTGTCGCCGCGCACCTCTCCGAGAAATACCGCAAAGCTTCCAAGCCCTCCGCTTACCGCAAAGCCCCTTATGAGCTCCGCGAAAGTGCTTCTCCTCTCGGGACGCCACAGGTTCTGCCAGTCAGCGTTTACTGCTGCGCTGGCAAGGTCGATGGCAAGGCAGGATATCCCCACCGCCGCCGCTATAACAGCTGCCCTGCCTGCGGACTTCATACCCGTTGAGGAGATATAAAGGCAGACCGCCGCTGCAAGTCCTGCGGTCATAAGCCGTCCCCAGACGCCGCGGCTGCTCTCGTAAGGGATATAGATGACGGCGCTGCTCTGCCAGAGCTCCGAGAACACCGTCCCTCCGCAGAATACAGCGTACAAAAGGAAGAACACCTCTGCCGCCCTTGAAAGTCCCCTGCCCTGTACCGCAAATGCAAGAGCTATGAGGAACTGTATCGCCGTGCCGCCGAGAACTCCCCATAAAGTCGCTGTGGAAATGCTCCCCCTCATGCAGCACAGCCCGAACATATCCGTAATGAGCAGCAGGGCACAGAGCTGGTTCTTCGTCAGACTATTCATGATATTCCTCCACGGTGAAGCCGCGGCTCTGGAGCTTCTTTATGCCGCTGCGGACTGCCGTGTCCCCCATGCCCCTGCCCTTGAACGGCGATATGGGCGCTGTGTAGGGAAAGCCGTAGTCCTCGGTGGCGCAGATGTTCACCAGCACCGCGCAGGCAAGGAGGCTTATGCCGAAAAGTCCCAGCGCTCCCCCTGCTATCAGGAAGGCAAGGCGCAGCACCGTTATCTGGGGCTCCAGCTCGGGAACTACCAGTCCGCCCAGTACAGCCAGCGCTGTCATGGTCAGCAGCGGCGTGCTCACCAGTCCCGAGTTTACTGCCGCGTCGCCGATAATGAGTCCGCTGATTATGCTGACAGCTCCCCCCCGTGGGCTTGGGCAGCCGCACCCCTGCCTCCCGTATCATCTCGTACATCAGCAGCGCAAACAGGGACTCCGTTACTATGGACAGGGGCGCTTTCTTCTCAGCCTCCACAAGGAGCATGAAAAGTGTGCTGTTCAGCAGCTCGGGGTGGTACATGACTATAGCTGCATAAAAAGCAGGCAGCAGCACTGCTGTCAGGAATGCAGCGTACTTCAGCCAGCGTATGAATGTGGCGTAGTATGGCTTATACGCATAATCGTCAAGGGTCTGGAAGCTCTCACAGAACAGCCGCGGTATGATGATGGCGTAGGGAACGCCGTCCACCAGAATGGCTGCCCTGCCCTCGATCAGCTTGGAGCACAGCACATCGGGGCGCTCGGTGGTGCCTGTGGAGCTGAACAGCTCGAAGCTGCCGTTCTCCACAAAGGGGCGGATATAGCCCGTGGTGAGTATGGCTTCCAGCTCTATCCCCTCAAGGGAGCGGCGTATCTTCTCCGTCAGCGCCTTTGGGACCCTGTCCTTCATGTAGCACAGGCACAGGTCGGTGCTGCTCTTTTCGCCCTTGATGAACAGCTCCATGACAAGCTCGGGAGTTTTCATCCTCCTGCGTATCTGGGACATATTTGTGCGTATGGTCTCGGTGAAGCCCTCGTGAGCGCCCATGATGTTGCCCTCGCCCGACGGCTCCTGCACTCCCCTTGTGTTGTAGCCCTGAACGCCGAATGCAAGTCCCGTGGTCATGCCCTCGGCAATAAGCACCGCAAAGCCCGAATTCACCAGTCGGAAAAGTGTGGGGTAGTCCTCCACCTGCGGACGGTCAGTGGAGAGGAGCAGCTCCTCGTTTATATAGTGAAACAGCCCGTGGGAGTCCTTTTGCTGCGGTATATCCGTTATGGGCTCGAATATCAGCTCCGTGATGACAGATGTGGACACCATACCCTCACAGCACAGCAGCGCGCAGTGTATCCCTCCCGTGACAAAGCGGTTTATAAGAACGTCAGAGGAACCTCCCGAAATGCGGCGAATCTCGTCGATACTGCGGTCAAGTGAGGGCAGCAGTTGTTTTTTCTCCATTATCTCACCTCGGGGATATTATGTGCAAAGCTTACATGAATATGCAATCAGCCGTCAGAAAGCGGCTGTGTCTCTTGCAGGGGCGGTTATTATCCGCCCCGAAAAAAAGGGCGCACAATGTGCGCCCTTACGTTTTCTCTGCGGACGCCCGATGGGCGTCCCTACAATTCAGAGTATTTTTATCTCGCGGAAAACGTCCTCAATTTCGCTTTCTGCTCCCTCAAAGTGAGGCCATGCGTCAATTCCGTCGCCGCTTTTTCTCGGAATGATATGGATATGGAAATGTGGCACGGACTGACCTGCGCTCTCACCGCTTGCATTGAGCAGGTTCACTCCCTCATAGCCGCATTTCTCCACAAGGTGCTCCGACACCTTTTTCACGGTTCGCATAAGGTGTGTCAGCGTTTCTTCGTCACAGTCCAGAATATTGGTGCAGTGCTTTTTCGGGACTGCAAGGATATGTCCGTCAACGTCCTTTGCCGTGTCCATAAACACAAGAGTATGCTCGTCCTCCCAGACCTTCATGGGCTGAAATTCACCGCTTATAAGCTTGCAGAAAACACAGTCGTTCATAGTTATCCTCTCTTGTTTTAGTTTCAGCCGAGCAGCTCGCCCTCAAGCCACACGGCTACTCCGTCCTCATCGTTTGAGCCTGTTACCTCATCGGCAATATCCAGCACCTCGCCTACTGCGTTGGACACTGCAACTCCCGTGCCGCACATCTCCAGCATTTCCATATCGTTCCTGTCATCACCGAATGCAGCGATCTCATGGAGCGCAATGCCGCACTTCTCCGCAAGAGTCCTTATGGCTGCGGTCTTGCCTGCGCCCTTTGGAAGAAATCCGTACCAGTTCTCACCGCGGTAGCACTGTAACTTGCAGCCGAAGCTCTCCGCTATGCTCCGCGCCATATCCTCAGATGCAAGTTCCGCAACTATCTTGTTGCCGCCCTCCTTTAAGGGCTTGTCGTACTCACAATAGACCGCCTTGTGCAGCTTTTCCGACTCTGCGATATGCCTGCTGTTCCAGTATACCGTCTTACCCTGTGCCACTGTGATCTCGGTATCGGGAGCTGCTTCAAGGAGCGCTTTTACGATGCCGTTGGTCTCCTCAGCCGTAAAACAGCAGCTGTATATACATTCGTTCCCCGAGTGTATGAGAGTGCCGTCGGTGGTTATCTCGTAATCCGGGGTGAGCAGCTCTATATAGCGCTCTGCACCTATCCAGTATCTCGCCGTGGCTATGACAAGGATACAGCCCTTTTCTCTGCACTTTTTCAGCGTTTCAAGTGTTCTTTCGGATATTGTCCCGTCTGTTTTCAGCAATGTGTGGTCGAGGTCGGTGAGTATCATTTTTATCATGGTTAACCTGCTTTCATAAAGGGCGCACATAGTCAGAATGCCATGTGCGCCCTAAGGTTTACTTTTTTATCTTCATGGATATGTCGAAGCACTTTACCGAGTGGGTAAGAGCTCCCAGAGAGATGATGTCAACACCTGTCTCAGCTACGGAGCGGATGTTCTCGGAGGTCACATTTCCCGAAGCCTCCAGCAGAGCCTTTCCGCCTGCAATGGCAACAGCCTCCTTCATCTCGTCACAGCTCATATTGTCAAGCATGATTATCTCAACGCCTGTTGCAAGTGCCTCGCGGAGCTCGTCAAGTGTGCGTACCTCCACCTCTATCTTGACGGTATGACCTATCTTCTCGCGGAGCGCGTTCACAGCCGCAGTGATGCCGCCGTATGCGTCTATGTGGTTGTCCTTGAGCATAGCCGCGTCGGAGAGGTTGAAGCGGTGGTTTTTTCCGCCGCCCACAGTTACTGCATACTTCTGCAATGCGCGGAGTCCCGGAAGAGTCTTTCTCGTGTCGGCAACGGCTGCCTTTGTGCCCTTTACCAGCTCAACGCACTTGTTCGTGGCAGTTGCGATACCCGACATATGCTGAAGGAGGTTCAGAGCTGTTCTCTCGCCCTTGAGGAGAGTGAGGGTGCTTCCCTCCAGCTCTGCGATTATGTCGCCTTTTTTAACTTTTGTGCCGTCCTGAAGAAGTATCTTAAAGTCAACGTCGCCGCCTGCAAGGTCGAATACTCTCTTTGCCACCTCGATACCGCAGACAACTCCCGTATCCTTTGCAACGTAATATGCGGAGCTCCTGTGGTCCGCAGGGATAAGATTATCCGCAGCGGCGTCGATGTAGTTTATGTCCTCCATAAGTGCGGTGGTGATTATATTGTCAACATAGCATTGTAAAAGCTTCATAGGTAACATCCTTTCTGTTTTAAATCAAAATTTAGCTCCGCTAAATTTTGATTTAAGTTTAGAGTTGAGAGTTTAGAGTTGAAAGTTGTGGAGTCGCCTGCGGCGACAATATTTAAATATTGTGAGCGAAGCGAACACATTAACTCTCAACTCTCAACTTTCAACTATCAACTTAGCGCATACGCGCTAAATTATGATTTATACTTCGAGTCTATACACAGGAACTCCTCAAGGGTAAGTCCCGAATCATGAACCTCCTTTGCAAGCTCTCTGCCCAGATAGCGAACGTGCCACGACTCATACTTGTATCCCGTTATGTCCTGCTTGCCCTGCGGATATCTCAGGATAAAGCCGTACTTATAGCAGTTCTCCGCTATCCACTTTGCCTCTTTGGTGTTGTTGAAGGAGTCGCTGGCGTTGTTTATATCCATTGCCAGTCCTGTCTGGTGCTCGGAGTGACCTGCTCTTGCGGAATAGGTGTCCGCCATTGCCTTGCCGTCACGGGCTACATAGTTGTTGTAAAGTGTGTTCTGATAGGTGTATGAGCGGAAGCCCGAGCATATCCACAGAGACAGTCCTGCCTTCTTGGCGTCTGCCTGCATCGAGTTGAATGCGCTCTGGGCGTCGGGGAGTATCTTCCCCGGGTTGTAGTCGGAGGGCAGTCCGTAGGTCTTGTTGGCAATGAGTATGCCGTTGACGTAGGTTATGCCGCCGCGGAACTCTATCTCCTGACGGGTAAAGGTCTCGCTTGTGCCGTCTGCCCATGTCACTGCAAAGTGCATGGAGTCTGTATGAACAAGCCTGCCCCCGGTATTGTCCTCGGTGCTGCCAAAATGGAACACCACATCCTCTCCCGAGGGAGCATACTCAAAACGGCTGACACATCCGCTCCTGTCGGTGAGCTTTCCGCTGAGACCGTTTATGTCAAAGGTACGTCCCTGAGAGGTCACCCAGTGTCCCGTGAGAAGCTCCGATGAGCTTATGGAGCTCTCGCAGAAATACCTGAATGTCTCAGTCTCGCCGCTGTCCCATTTCAGCACGAAGGACTCGTCGTCCAGCCATGTGATGAAGGCTGACAGCTCCGCACCCGACTTCTTCATTGAGAAAACGGCTATGTCCTCATCGGATGTGATATCGAAGTCATCGGTGATGCCTGCCGACGGGTCAATAACAGTTCCGACGCCGTCGCCGAAGCTGAAGTATCTCTTGCCGCCCATGCAGTCTCCGATCCATGTGCCCGATGGCAGCCTGTTGGCGCTGTTTATTATCATTTCCTGAAGGGCTGTCAGGTCAAGGGAGTCTGTTTCGCCGTCCTCATTGATGTCCGATGCGATGTACTGTGTCTCGTTGAGACCGTAGCGTCCCAGCAGATAGTTCTTCATTATGACTATGTCGCTGATGTTTACTCTGTCGTCTCTGTTGAGGTCGCCTCTGATGAGCATGGGAGCAGCCTTTGCGCCCATGCAGGTGAGCTGTGCCGAAGCGGCAGCTGCCGCCAGTGTTACAGCCATGAGTTTTTTCGCTTTTTTCATACATATCCCCCCTTTGCATATGTATGAGCGTCGGCGTGTTCCCCCCCGAACTCCACCGACACCTTTTCTGCGGTGAACTTTCTTCTGTCTTGTGTTTTGATATATAGTATGCAGCTCCTTACTGCATTACCTCTCCGAGGATTATATATGCCACCGTAACGATGGACTTTGCCAGAACGAAGTCGGCGTCAACGAAATATCCGCCGCTGAGCAGGTCCTCTCTTATCTCCTTTACTCTCTTGAAGCCTGCCGCAGCTGCCTTTTTGTCGGGAATGACGAAATAGCAGTTCTGGAGTATCTTTCTTGTCTCTGTTCTTACTCCCTTTGGTATGCGGGGAGCTCCGATATGGGGATCGAATTCCGCCTCCTCAAAGTCCTTGGGAGCGTCTGCCAGTCTTGAAGCTATGCTGTTTGCAGCGTGGCGTGAGAACACCAGAGCCTCCAGCAGAGAATTGCTGGCGAGACGGTTGCTGCCGTGAACTCCCGTGTGTGAGCACTCGCCGCAGGCATAGAGATTGGGCAGGCTGGTCTCGGAGTTGTTGTCAACGTCGATACCGCCCATGAGATAGTGCTGGCAGGGGAATATGGGCACGGGCTCCTTGGTCATATCGTAGCCCTGCTCAAGCAGGTTCTGATATATCATGGGGAAGCGCTTCTTCAGGAACTCGCTGTCCTTGTAGCTGATATCAAGGTAGAAGTCCGTGGAGTTCTGCTTGCGTGACTCAAGGATTATGGCGTGGGAAACTACATCTCTTGGAGCAAGCTCCAGACGCTCGTCATAGTTATGCATGAAGCGCTCCTTGTGGCAGTTGAGCAGGTAAGCTCCCTCGCCGCGCACTGCCTCGGAAATGAGGAAGCACTCTCTTGTAGCGCGGTTGTTGAAGGCTGTGGGGTGGAACTGGACATAGCTCAGGTTCTTTATCTTTGCGCCCATTTCGTAGGCAAAGGTTATGCCGTCGCCTGTTGCGATGGCGGAGTTGGTTGTGAACTGGTATACACGTCCGATACCGCCTGTTGCCATTATCATAAAGTGGCAGTTGCAGGTCTCATAGGAGTCGTCAGCAAGCTTGAGCAGCGCGGAGTAGCCTGTCTTTGTCTGCTTGACGCTGCACATCATGGTGTTCTCCATGATAGTGACGTTGCTGAGCTGCTGTACGTTCTCCAGAAGTGTGGAGGTTATCTCCTTGCCCGTAGCGTCTGCGTGGTGGAAGATGCGGTGGTGGCTGTGACCGCCCTCAAGTGTGCGGTGGTATGTGCCGTCGGGGTTCTTGTCAAATTCAACGCCCAGCTCGATTATATGCTCGATATCCTGTGCAGCCTCGCTGACAAGAGTGTGGACAGCCTCAACGTTGTTCTTGAAGCTTCCTGCTATGAGGGTGTCGTTCTGGTGGTACTGGATATTGTCCGTGGGAGAGTTGTACACTCCTGCGATACCGCCCTGAGCAAGGGAAGAATTGCACAGCGGCAGGTCTCTCTTGCAGATGATGAGTATATTGAGCTCCTTAGGAAGATTGATAGCTGCATAGAGTCCTGCGGCTCCGCAGCCTGCTATAATAACATCATAATTTTTCGACATGATAAGGACCGTCCTTTACAAAAAGATCTTTACAATTACATTATAGCATATCAGTCTGAAAATAGCAAGATGCGCGGAGAAAAAGCTGCTGTCGGGAAAACTTGTCCGCGAAAAAGCCTGCGGGGGCTCCCCGCTTATAGCATATCAGTCTGGAAATAGCAAGATGCGCGGAGAAAAAGCCGCTGTCGGGAAAGCTTGTCCGCGAAAAAGGCAGCGGGGGCTCTCCGCTTATAGCATATCAGTCTGGAAATAGCAAGATACGCGGAGAAAAAGCTGCTGTCGGGAATACTTAGCCGCGAAAAAGCTTCGCCCCGAAGTGCCTTTCACTGCACCTCGGGGCGTTTAATACTGTTTATCTTTTTCGCTTGCAGGTAAGGACTATACCGACTATTGAGCCTATAAGGACAAAGGGTGCGACTCTGACAAATACGAATTCCATGCCGTGGAGTATGGCCCCCGCAGCGGCAAGCTCGGGATCATTGTAGTCCCAGTCCTGATATGGGCTTCCTGCCGCAGCGGCTATGATAAATCCCACTACTATAAAAATGCATACCAGAATGAAAAACCACCGCAGCCGCTTTCTGCCTGCGTCATTTTTCCGTGCAAGCTGTAGGTTTATCACCTCCAGCTTTTCAGCTATGGCTTTCAGGTCCTCCGCTTCCTTTTCCTGCACTGTCTCACCCAGCAGAACGCTGACGGGAGTTTGCAGCACCTCCGATATGGATAACAGCATATCCGAGTCGGGAACGGAAAGTCCCCTCTCCCATTTGGATACGGTCTGGCGAACCACGTTGAGCTTTATGGCAAACTCCTCCTGCGAAAGTCCTTTTTGTTTTCTCAGATTTTTTATGTTTTCGTTAAGCATTGCGAAAACCTCCTTTCGCATTTATCATACACCCGATACCGCCGCTAAGGCAAGCAACGTATGTTAACATTGCCGCAACGGCGCGGTTTTCCGCAGCCCTGACATTACAAAGTGCCATAGTGTATCTGACAGCTCTATCAGAAACTCTATGGCACAAGGCTTCGTATGGCACCGCTTCTGCGGCAGTTCACTTGTTCTTTTTCTTCCACTTCAGCAGAGCGAATGCAGTCACGCCTGTCAGCAGCGCCGTCAGACTGAGTGCCACCCAGGTGTGGTTGAAGGGGATGTCATTGGTATTGATACCGTAGAACGCAAACATGATATTGGGTATCTGCAATATGATAGTGACGATGGTCAGTCTCCACATAACTATACTCTGGTTATTGGAGATGATAGATGAAAAGCCGTCCATCATACTGGACAGGATGCCCGTGTAGATGCTCGCCATCTCGATAGCCTGCTTCATCTCAATGAGTACATCCTCAAGGAGGTCCTGATCCTCGTCGTAGAGCTTTATGACTCTGCCGCGGAATATCTTCTCGATGGTGGCTTCGTTGGCTTTCAGTGACGTTGAGAAATATACCAGTGACTTCTCCAATGCAAGGAGCTGCATGAGAAGCTCGTTCTTCATGGCGTCGTGTAGCTCCTGCTCGGCAGCCGATGAAATTTTGTCTATCTGTTTCAGGTAGGTGAGGAACAGAGCCGATATCCTCAGCAGCAGCTGAAGCACGAATCTGGTCTTGAAATCGGGGCGGAGGTTGCGTATGCCGCCTCTGGTCGCCTCGCTGATTATCTGTGTCTCGCGGATGGATATGGTGAACACATACTCGTCCGTGATGATTATGCCCATAGGCAGTGTATAGAAGTTCTTGGTCTTGTCATCGTCGATGGCTGAGACAGGGGTGTCGATTATAACGAGGGTCTGATCGTCCTCGCGCTCAATACGGGAAGACTCCTCCTCATCGAGAGCGGACTTTACGAAACCGCTGTCCAGTCCGTAGTCCTCGATTAGCTCCCTTACCTCCTGAGGAGTGGGGTCCACCACCGATACCCAGCAGCCCACCGACGGAGCGTCGCACTGTGTCAGCACGCCGTTGATGTAGCCGTAAAAGTTTATCATATTTTCACCGCTGTCCGCAAGCACGGACAGCTCTCTCCTTTCGCCGAAATTCACTTCAGCAGCTGGGAGATGATGCCTTGATGTGCCGATCAGGTCTTGACCTCTGATAGCTTTCAGGATCTGATCGCCGCATCAAAGCTGCCCGCCGAAGCGTGGGATATTATCCGCGTTCCCATAAGGGTCAGGGTTCATTATTGCACCTCCTAATCACAATATATCTTTATTATAGCAAATTTCCACGGTGATTACAAGTATTTTTTGAAAAAGAATTTCTGCCCTCTGTTTTTTACCTGCATACAAAGGAAAGCCCTCCGTCCTTCTGGACAGAGGGCTTATTGTTTTCGTATATATCTGCTCAGCCTTTGAAGTAATTGTATATTTCATCAGGCATGGGAGCTCGCTCCCTCCCGTTTCTGTTTACTGCTTTCAACGTGAAGTACAGCTCATATGAATTTCCGTCACTTCCTTTGATATAGCCCTCGGGAGGACGTCCGTCAACATGGAAGTCATATTCCCAGGGCGTATACGAAAGTCCGCTAAGAGTGCTCATGATCCATTCGCCGTCCTCGGGATTCCATGTGAGGTAGGGTATATATCCGGGATCATGTTCGGGTGTCGGGCGCTCGGTAACAGGCTCAGTAGGTTCATATACAACAGGCTCCTTTGTAGTGACCGTTGTGGGCTTCTGGGTAGTCTGTGCTTTTGTGGTGGTAGCCTTATTCGGCTGTATGGGCTTGGCTGTGGTGGTCACATTTTCCCTGCCCTCGGGCTCGTTATTCTCCTCCTGCGGCTCACCGTTGTTCTCCTCCCGTGGAGCTTCCGTGCTTTCCTCTCGGGGAGCATCGGTCATGGGCTGTTTATCTTTCTCCGCAGCAGTTGTATTTTTGCTTTCTTTTGTATCTGTTTCTGTTTCAGCAGTCCTGCCATCGGAAGTCACCTCCGCGGTCTCACCGCTGCCCTTTGCCTTTGTGCCCATGTCCTCGGTAGTCTCCGTGACAGCCACGTTGCTCACCTCATCAAGCAGGGGCGGACGGTTCTTCAGCATAAGGGCTCCGCCTGTGCCGACGCCTGCAATGAGCAGCACCGCCGAGGCAATGGCTGCGGCTCTTTGCCATGTTATCTTCCGATACTTTTCAACGCCCGAGACCGTCATGGCTTTTTCGTTTTCGGCGTCCGTCAGAGCTTCCGCTTTTATCTCGGCTTCTCTGACTATATCCTCGTCGATAAGGTCGATGACCTTGAAAAACTTCTGCTTATTCATATTGATAGCCCTCCTTCTTCAAGTATTCTTTCAGCTTTTTCCGCGTTCTGAAAAGATAGGTGGCGGCGGTGCGTTCCTTTATGCCGTAGTACTCCGCTATTTTTGCAAGGCTGTCGCCGTACCAGTAGCGCCTCACGAAAACCTTTCTGCGAAGCTCGTCCTGAGTCCTCAGAAATCTGCTTATCGCCTCCGCAAGAGCTTTTTCCTCGCCGCCTCCCTCTCTGAAGTCGGGTATGCACTCGGAAAGCTCATCCAGTGAAACCGCAAAATTGCTGCTGCGCTTTTCTGCGGAGTTGTACTTGTACCTGTCAAGCGCCTTGTTCTTCACCGTGCGGCAGAGATAGGTCCTTATGTCACGCGGTTCATCGGGCGGTATCTTGTTCCACAGCTCGTAATAGGCGGAATTCACGCACTCCTCTATGTCCTCGCGGCAGGAAAGGATATTCCCTGCGATATAAAAGCATAGCTTGTCGTATTTCTTTTTTAGTTCCGCGATTGCCCTTTCGTCCCTTTTGCGAAAAAGCTCTGTTATCGAAGCGTCATCCATGGCTGAGCCTCCTTTCCAGAGGTAAGAGTTCCTCTTACCTATATATTTGAATTCTGTCCGTGAATATTTCACCTGCGCAAGAATTATTCTCAAAAAAAGAGCTGCCGGACTCTATGTCCGACAGCTCTCACTGACTTATGACCTGTTCCTCTTTCGAGTTACCTTACTGGTCGTCACGCTTTCTTGAACGAGCTGCGAAGGCTGCTGCTGCTGCAAGTGTGAATACCGCAAATGCTGCGCTTATGCCCTTGACGCCCGTCTTAGGAGAATTCGTTGTTACCTTCTTGGTAGTTGTAGAGGTCTTAGCCTTTGTTGTAGAGGTCGATGTGCTCGATGCACCGCCTGTTGTTGTGGTGGTCGTGCTTGTCTCCTCCGCTGTGGTTGTGGTTGTTGCAGTAGTTGTTGTGGTCGTTGTTGTAGATGTAGTAGTGGTCGTTGTAGTAGTTGTTGTGGTAGTTGTTGTTGAAGTTGTAGAAGTTGTTGTTCTCTCAACTTCACCGCCGCCATCAGTAACTCTTGTGGTAGAAGTTGTTATCTCCTGACCCATCTGATCTACTGTTGTGGTGGTCACGATCCTCTCATCGATCATTACTACTGTGTCGCTGTCTGTTCTTACGTTGTCGATAGTAACCAGCTTGCCGTCAGCTACAGTGAATGTGATGCTTGTAGCAACTGCATATCCTGTAGGAGCTGCGATCTCCTCAAGAACGTACTTACCGTCCTCAAGTGTTACAGTTGTAGCAGAGTCGCCGGAGATCCAGATGAGTGAATTTCCTGAACCCTTTTCAACAGATGCACCATCGCCGATGACAATTCTGCCCTCTTCAAATTCGATGTCTCTGCCGTCCTTGTCTACGCCTGTGAGAGTCAGCTGAGCGCCGGGAACCTCTGCACCGTAAACATCCTGCTTATCGATCTTTACAACAGCCAGAGTTGTGGTCGTGGTCGTTGTTGTTGTGGTCGATGTAGTTGTAGTTGTCGATGTTGTAGTGGTCGTAGTTGTGGTTGTAGTTGTTGTAGTTGAAGTTGTTGTGGTCGTGGTCGATGTTGTCGTGGTAGTTGTTGTGCTTGTGGTTGTAGTAGTAGTTGTGGTCGTTGTTGTTGTCGTAGTAGTTGTTGTAACTATACGCTCATCGATCATTACTACTGTGTTCTCACTTGCAGGCTTACCATCGATGGTTGTGACCTTACCGCCTTCAACTGTGAATGTTATTGAGCTTGCCTTCTCGTATCCGTTAGGTGCTGCCAGCTCCTCGAGAGTGTAGGTACCATCCTCAACAGTTACGATAGTCTTCTCTGTTCCTGACAGCCATACCAGTGATGTGCCGACGCTGTTGATCTCAGTGCCGCCCTCACCTATTGTGAGCTGTCCGTCCTTGAAGACTATGGGCTGACCCTTGCTGTCCTTACCTGTGAGAGTAAGCTTAGCATCCTTGACTTCCTTGCTGTTCATACCGTCTACCTTGTCGATATTGACCTTAGCGGTTACAACAGTTGTAGTTGTGGTTGTCGTGGTGGTCGTTGTTGTTGTCGAAGTCGTTGTGGGCTTCGAGGTTGTTGTTGTAGTTGTTGTTGTCGTCGAAGTCGTTGTGGGCTTCGAGGTTGTTGTTGTTGTCGTCGATGTAGACGTTGTGGTTGTAGTTGTAGTAGTAGTTGTTGTTGTGGTTGTTGTTGTAGTTGTAGTAGTTGTTGTAGTTGTAGTTGTTGTTGTAGTTGTTGTAGTTGTCGTCGTAGTCGACGTTGTTGTTGTCGATGTGGACGTTGTGCTTGTTGTTGTAGGTGTTGTGGTTGTCGTCGATGTTGTTGTCGACGTTGTAGTTGAAGTTGTTGTGGTCGTGGTCGATGTTGTCGTGGTAGTTGTTGTGCTTGTGGTTGTAGTAGTAGTTGTGGTCGTTGTTGTTGTCGTAGTAGTTGTTGTAACTATACGCTCATCGATCATTACTACTGTGTTCTCACTTGCAGGCTTACCATCGATGGTTGTGACCTTACCGCCTTCAACTGTGAATGTTATTGAGCTTGCCTTCTCGTATCCGTTAGGTGCTGCCAGCTCTTCGAGAGTGTAGGTACCATCCTCAACGGTTACGATCGTCTTCTCTGTGCCTGACAGCCATACCAGTGATGTGCCGACGCTGTTGATCTCAGTGCCGCCCTCACCTATTGTGAGCTGTCCGTCCTTGAAGACTATGGGCTGACCATTGCTGTCCTTACCTGTGAGGGTAAGCTTAGCGTCCTTGACTTCCTTGCTGTTCATACCGTCTACCTTGTCGATATTGACCTTAGCGGTTACAACAGTTGTAGTTGTGGTTGTCGTGGTGGTCGTTGTTGTCGTCGAAGTCGTTGTGGGCTTCGAGGTTGTTGTAGTTGTTGTCGTAGTCGACGTTGTTGTCGTCGATGTAGACGTTGTGGTTGTTGTAGTTGTAGTGGTTGTTGTGGTTGTGGTTGTAGTAGTTGTAGTAGTTGTTGTTGTAGTAGTAGTAGTTGTTGTTGTTGTTGTAGTTGTTGTGGTTGTAGTTGTCGTCGTAGTCGACGTTGTTGTTGTCGATGTGGACGTTGTGCTTGTTGTTGTAGGTGTTGTGGTTGTCGTCGATGTTGTTGTCGACGTTGTAGTTGAAGTTGTTGTGGTAGTGGTCGATGTTGTCGTGGTAGTTGTCGTGCTTGTGGTCGTAGTAGTTGTGGTCGTTGTTGTCGTAGTAGTTGTTGTTGTAACTATACGCTCATCGATCATTACTACTGTGTTCTCACTTGCAGGCTTACCATCGATGGTTGTGACCTTACCGCCTTCAACTGTGAATGTTATCGAGCTTGCCTTCTCGTATCCGTTAGGTGCTGCCAGCTCTTCGAGAGTGTAGGTACCATCCTCAACAGTTACGATAGTCTTCTCTGTGCCTGACAGCCATACCAGTGATGTGCCGACGCTGTTGATCTCAGTGCCGCCCTCACCTATTGTGAGCTGTCCGTCCTTGAAGACGATGGGCTGACCCTTGCTGTCCTTACCTGTGAGGGTAAGCTTAGCATCCTTGACTTCCTTGCCATTGAGATTATCCTGCTTGCTGATGTTTACCTTTGCGGTAGTTACAGCAGGAGCAGTTGTCGTCGTGGTTGTGGTAGTCGTTGTTGTTGTCGAAGTCGTTGTGGGCTTCGAGGTTGTTGTAGTTGTTGTCGTAGTCGACGTTGTTGTCGTCGATGTAGACGTTGTGGTTGTGGTGGTAGTAGTTGTTGTGGTTGTGGTGGTAGTAGTTGTTGTGGTTGTGGTGGTAGTAGTTGTTGTGGTTGTGGTAGTAGTTGTTGTTGTAGTTGTAGTAGTAGTTGTGGTTGTAGTTGTAGTTGTTGTTGTCGACGTTGTGCTTGTTGTAGATGTAGATGTTGTCGATGTAGTTGTAGTTGTGGATGTTGTGGTCGTTGTAGATGTCGATGTGGTCGTAGCCTGAGCATCGTTCACCTTGATAACGCCCTTATCCTTATCTACTGTGTAGTAACCTGTCTTGGAATCCGCATCTGCCTCTTCCTTCAGGTCGTCACCTGTTGCATCTACGATCTTGTTTGCTCTGATAGAGAAGTTAAGCTCAGAAGTGATAACGGTGTATGTTACCTTACCATCGGTGAAGTCATCACCTGTCTCCTTGAGTGTGTAATCGCCGTCCTTGAGTGCTCTGATGACCTTTGCAGTATCACCTGAGATCCACTGGATACCGATAACCTTGCCTTCGCTGTCAACTACGCTTGTGAAGTCCTTATCGTCCTTGTTAGCGTCTGTGATAGATGTCCAGTCAATGTCGGAGTTAGTGATCTCGAGCTGAGCATTCTTAACTTCCTTCTCGCCTGTGATATCATACTTGCCTACTGTGAACTCGTTGGGAGCGTCCTCGATAACGAGGTGACCTGTCTCCTCATCCACATAAGCCTTGCCGTTTGTTGTTGCTGATACGTCCTTTACCTCGCCCTTGTCAAGGAAGAATGTAAAGGTAGATACTACTTCGTATCCGTCGGGAGCAGTCTTTTCTACGAGAGTGTAGTGACCGTCCTTGAGTCCTGTGAACTTAGCAGAGTTGCCGGGGAACTCAGTCTCTGTGATCTCGCCGAGAGCCTCGCCGCCGTTGATCTTAACGCCCTTGAATGTTACGCCCTCATCGTTTGATGTGAGTGTGAATACAGCGTTTCCTGCGTCAGCAGTGATCTCCTTAGCACCGAGAGCCTTCTTGTCGATAGTAACTGTCGACTCGAGCTCGTCCTGAACCTCGATAGTCTTGCCGTCGTTCTTCTTTTCTACCTTGCCGCTTGTTACGGTATCAACGGCCTTAACAACGCCGTTTTCGATAGTAAAGCTGAACTTGGTAACTACTGAGTAGCCGTTAGGAGCAGCTGTCTCCTCGAGGCTGTACTTGCCGTCCTTGAGACCTGTGAAGTTTACGTTATTGCCTGTGAACTCGTAAGATGTCTCACCATTTTCGAATGTTACGGAAGTTGCTTCCTCACCTTCGCCCATGCTGATAGTAACACCATCGAGTGTCTTGCCCTTTTCCTCAACTGTGAGGACGAATGTTGCACTGCCTGCCTCAGCAGGTATCTCTGTACCGCCGAGAGCCTTCTTGTCAAGTGTGATAGTTGACTTTTCGTCCTCAACTACGAGGTGATCTGTCTCCTCGTCCACATAAGCGTTGCCGTCTGTAACTGTGCTTACATTTGAAACGTAACCTTTTTCGTCAACGTCGAATGTGAACTCTGTTACAGTTATGAATCCGTCGGGAGCTGTTGTCTCCTTGAGAGTGTATGTACCCTTCTTGAGACCCTTTAATACTGCTGTGTTGCCATCGAAGTCAACGGATGTCTTTCCGTCCTCGACTGCTACAGCACCTTCGCCCTCTCCGACTGTTACGCCGTTGAAGTTTAAGCCCTCTGTCTTAGCAGTGAGTGTGAACTTAGCCTTGCCTGCAGCTTCGTCGATAGGAGCTCCGCCAAGAGCCTTCTTGTCGATGACTACTGTTGTCTTGTCGTCCTCAACAACCAGGTGACCGTTCTTGTCAACATAAACGTCGCCGTCTGTTACTGTATCAATTACAGTTACCTTTCCGTCCTTGTCTACGCTGAATGTGAACTTTGTCACTGTTACGAATCCGCTTGGAGCAGCAGTTTCTTCAAGTGAGTATACACCGGGTCTGAGACCTGTGAAGCTGATGTTGTTGCCTGTGAAGCTGTAGATGTTGTCCTCAGCAGTGATAGTTTCGGAAGTAGCTTCCTCGCCTGTGCCCTGAGATACTGTTACGCCCTTGAAGTTAGCGCCCTCATCCTCAGCCTTGAAAATGAATGTTGCACTTCCTGCTTCAGCGGGGATCTCCTCGCCGCCAAGAGCCTTCTTATCGATAGTCACGCTGTTCTGACCGTCCTCAACAACAAGGTGTCCTGTTTCATCATCGATGTAAGCCTTGCCGTTTGTAGTTGTTCCTACATTCTCGACCTTGCCTTTAACGATATCGAAAGTGAACTTTGTAACTGTTGTGAAGCCGCCGGGAGCAGCTGTCTCTGTGAGGCTGTAAGTACCGTTCTTGAGGCCTGTGAAGTTTACGTTGTTGCCTGTGAACTCATAGGAAGTCTGACCTTCGCTGAGTGTCTCTGAGGTAACAGTTTCGCCTTCGCCCATGCTGATGGTAACACCGTCAAGGGTCTTGCCATCTTCCTCTATTGCGAGTACGAATGTTGCCATGCCAGCCTCTGCGGGTATTTCTTTGCCGCCGAGAGCCTTCTTGTCAAGTGTCATTGTTGACTTAGCGTCCTCGATCACGAGGTGACCGTCATTGTCAACATATGCCTTGCCGTCTGTAACTGCGCTTACATTTGAAACATTTCCGTTTTCGTCAATGTCGAATGTAAAGTCTGTAACTGTTACAAATCTGTCGGGAGCTGTTGTCTCTGTGAGAGTGTAATTACCCTTCTTGAGACCGTTGAATATTGCTGTGTTGCCGTCGAAGTCTACGGACTTCTTACCGTCCTCGACTGCTATAGCACCTTCGCCTTCGCCGATGACTACACCGTTGAGGTTGAGTCCCTCGTCGTTGGCTGTAAGTGTGAACTTAGCCTTGCCTGCTTCTTCAGCGATAGGCTCGCCGCCGAGTGCCTTCTTGTCGATGATAGTCTTTGTCTTGGTATCCTCAACAACAAGGTGGCCTGTTTCTTCACTGATATAAGCCTTGCCGTCGGTAACTGTGCTTACGTTTGTTACCTGACCCTTTTCGTCTATATCGAATGTGAACTTTGTTACTGTTGTGAAGCCGTCGGGAGCAGCTGTTTCTTCAAGTGAGTATGTACCCTTCTTGAGACCTGTGAACTTAGCGTTGTTAGCCTCAAATGTGTAGGATGTTCTGCCATCGCTGATGGTCTCGCCTGTTGAAGCTGCGCCTAAAGTTATCTCAACGCCGTCAAGGTTCTTGCCCTCGCCCTCAGCTGTGAGAACGAATGTAGCCTTGCCTGCTCCTGCGGGGATAGGTGTTCCGCCCAGAGCCATCTTGTCGAGAGTTACTGTTGACTTTCTGTCCTCCACCTGGATAGTTGTGTCACTGATCCTGCGTGAGTTGCCGTTTGTTGTTGACTCAACGCTTGCTACCTTACCGTTTGCAATAGTAAAGTTGAACTTTGTAACAACTGTGTATCCGTCGGGAGCTGCGGTCTCCTCAAGGCTGTATGTGCCGTTTTTGAGACCTGTGAATGTGATGTTGTTGCCTGTGAATTCGTAAGAAGTCTTGCCTTCACCGATAGTATCGGCTGCAGCTGCTGTGCCTTCTCCCTTGCTTACTGTTACACCCTCGAGAGTCTTGCCTTCCTCCTCAATTGTGAGAACGAACTTAGCCTCGCCAGCCTCTGCGGGGATCTCCTCGCCGCCGAGAGCCTTCTTGTTGATGTTGACAGTTGAGCGGTTGTCCTCGACTACTATCTCGCCGTTTCCTCCCTTGTAGGAGTCGCCGTTTGTAGTCTTGGTCACATTTGCTACCTTGCCGTTCTCATCCACGTCGAATGTGAACTTGGTAACTGTTGTGAATCCGTCGGGAGCTGTTGTTTCCTCAAGTGAGTACTTGCCTGCCTTGAGGTATTCAAATGTAGCATTGTTTCCGTCAAACTCTGCTTCTGTAACGCCTTCGCCGAGTGCCTCGCCGCCGTTGAGCTTAACGCCCTCAAGTGTGCTGCCCTCGTCTTCAGCCTTTAATGTGAACTTAGCCTTGCCTGCATCCTCGGGGATAGGTGTTCCGCCAAGTGCCAGCTTGTCGAGCTTGATAACGGGTCTGTCCTCGATCTTGAGAACTCTTCCGCCGTCCTCGAATTTTACAACGCCGTCTGTAACAGCGCTTACCTCTGTTACGAGGCCGTCAGTTATCTTGAATGTGAATTCGGAAACTGTTGAATATCCGTCGGGAGCGACCTCCTCCTTCAGTGAGTAAACACCGTTCTGGAGGTACTCGAACTTGGTGCTGTTTCCTGTGAACTCATAAGATGTAACGTCACCGATCTCTATGTTGTTGACCTTGACGCCGTTAAGTGTAAGTCCCTCGTCCTTGGCAGTCAGCGTGAACTTTGCGTCGCTGCCTTCGATGATAGTGCCGCCGAGAGCAGCCTTATCGATCACTACGGTAGGAGCATCCTCGACCTTGATGTGGCCGTCGTTTCCCACATAAGCCTTGCCTGTTGTGCCTACATCGCTGATATTTGTTACTCTGCCGCCGAAGCCCACTTCAAATGTAAAGGAGCTTACTACTGAGTAGCCTGCCGGAGCAGCAGTTTCTGTCAGCTTGTAAGTGCCGGGCCTGAGACCTGTGAATGTGATGTTGTTGTCTGTGCATGAAACATTCTCGACCTTTGAAACTCGTCCGAGTCTCTCGCCGCCGTTGATGCTCAGACCTTCGAGAGTCCTGCCCTCGCCTACCGCCTCAAGAGTGAATACAGCCTGTCCTGCTTCCGCAGCGATGACCTTTCCGCCGAGAGCGGTCTTGTCAAGGGTAACTGTTCCTCTCCTTGTGTTGAGGAGCGACTCTGAGCTTCTCTCGCTGATCACCTGACCTGCCTCGTTGATCTCGGCAATAACGCCGTTCTTTACGATGAAGGTCTTGGGTTCAGCCTGTTCGTAGCCTCTGGGTGTCTTTGTTTCCTCAAGAGTATACTTACCGTCCATCACTCCCTTGAACACCTTGGGATTCTCATCATTTGTATTCCATGATACGGACTCTCCTGATGCGATAGTGTTGGCACCGATGATACCTGTAACGATGGGCTTCTCGGAAGGCTCATCGAATGTGAGCTTCATCTCTGCGCCCTCGCGTCCCTCGGGAGTTGTGTTGCCTGATGCGCCGAACTCCTTTGTGAGGGTTATCTCCGACACACTATCTGTAATGATAAGGTGTGCAGGATCTGCGGGATCGATCTTTACAGCGCCTGTTGTGGAAGCGTTTGTAACTGTGATCTTACCGTCTGTGTAAAGTGTACCCCAAACCGTGGACAAAATTTTGCAACCATGGACAGATAAAATGAACCCTGCCTGATGCAATTGCTCATGATAGATATGCTGTTCTTAGATTCCGAACCAGAGGCAAAACCAGCC
>Ga0255342_1000933_pt1 | contig 45495 bp, 35 predicted proteins | sample wastewater_treat_3_FD_192416 | JGI IMG/M metagenome (GOLD analysis project Ga0255342, IMG submission 192416) | Wastewater microbial communities from Lulu Island WWTP, Vancouver, Canada - plant14 | ecosystem: Engineered > WWTP > Wastewater > Unclassified | place: Canada: Vancouver, British...
CATCGCTGCCGTTGATGCTCTTGGGCTCCCAGATGTTTGCAAAAGAGATGCGGCAGGGCACGATGACCTTCGTTGCGGGTGCTGTATTGTTGTTTGCCATTGTTTTTTCCTCCTGAAATGTAGTTTTATTCCTCGTCAGGCAGTACAGAAAACTCCTGATCGGGTGCTGATGTGAGATCGACAGGCTCTCTCGGGTCGCTTTCCGGGACGAGGGCCAGCTTTCCGGGCGGCTTGGCGACATATTCACCGAGCAGCTCATTGAACTTTTTCTTGCCCATCATCTTCTCAAATTCCGTCAGCGTGATGAGCGTCTGCTTATAAAGGTCGGTGTAGCCATTCTGCACGGCAGTATCGACCACCGCCTTGGTGTCTGTGAAAACACGTTTACTTCTGCCCTCGACCACCTTATAGCCGGGAATGGGTACGCCGTGGTTGATCGCCTCGGAGGAGACGAACGCGAACACAGCCTCGATCCAAGAGGATATCCTGTTCAGGGTCGGCAGTATCTCCGCCAGCTCAGTGATTGGAATCAGTCCCGGCTGCTTGAATACGGCTGTATTTGTATCCGCTTCATAGGGCGCTGTCATATCCGATTCCTCTGCGGTATCATCAAAAGCCCCGGCATCAAGATCAAGGAAATCCTCACGGCAGAGCGCCAATGCTTCCTCGGCACAGGCTTTGCAGACAGGCTTTGCACGACAGAAGCGACACCAGTCGCCGGGATGCTGTTCGCCCTTTCCCTCGAAAGCAAGCAGAGCGGTCGGTTTGATGCTCTCGCCCCAGTCCTCAAGCTCCTGCCTGCTGCACTCAAATGTGCTGATATTATCAAGACGGGGCTGGATGATGCTCATACGAACGATTTCGATATCATACAAAAAGCCGTAAGCGGCTAAAGCCCCAATCGCGTACAGCATCATCTGACTGTTGTGGTCTGCGTCCACGAACACGCCCTTGCCCGTCTTGAAGTCGCACACATGAAGCAGACCTCTGCCATCAGCATCCTTGCCGATGATAAGCATATCTGCGGTGCCGAATCCGGAAGGGGCAATGTGGCTGTAATCCACACGCTCCTCCACAAAGGCAAGGGGTTCACAGCCATTTTCCCGCATCTGCTCGATGATGGAAATGACGAATTCGGCATACACGTCTGTGATCTGCTCAATTTCCTCAGTGTCGAACTCCTCGGACTGCGGGCGTTTCACGCGCTCATGCAGATATTTGCGGACCTTATACTCGCAGATCTCATGGGCGAATGTACCTTCTTCGGCATAGATGGAGCTTTCGTTCGGGAAGTTCTCCTGCAGACGAACGGAAGGCGGACAGTGCAGCCACTGCTTGGAACTGGATGCGCTCAGAAGCGCGTGTACATCCGGCATCCGATCACCTCCGGTCAGAGCTGAGACACATCGGTGAGAAATGCCTCGTACTTGTCCTGCGGAATGTCGCTGACCTTTGCTGCGCCATAGGATTTCAGCAGAGCGAGAACCTTGTCCTTATTGGCTCTGTTCTGCTTGATTTTACCGGTCACAACCTTAATAAGGTCATCGGCGGTCAGCTCCGATGCAGGCTCCTGTTTCTTTGCAGGGGCTTTCTTTTTCGGCTGCTCTTTCGGTTTTTCCTCCGGCTCGGTGTCCCACGGCAGATCGTCCGCCGAGATGATCTCCTCAAAATCGTCGATGTTCAGGTTCTCCGGAGTCGTTTCAGACGCAGGCTTCGGAACGCCGTTGATCGCCATGTCTGCGAGCTGCTGTGCCATGCCCGGCTCCATTGAATTCAGAAGCTGGATAACACCACCGAAGATCGTGCCGAGTCCGTCGATCAGCTTTTTTGCGTCTACCGGGATCGGCTCCGGCAGCTTGTTCTTTTTAGTCTCCGTCATAGATCAGTCCCTCCTCGTCATCATCATTTTCAGGCATTTTCCCGCTGACACCGCTGTCCCTGCGGAGCTTCTTCCTGAAATCGTCCGGGTAGCGGATCTCGAAGAAAACGCCATCGTCATCGATCTTCAGGCGGAACACACCGACATCCAGCTCCATATTCGGGAGCATAGCCGATGCCATCGACATGAAGCGGAACATATCCGTTGCGGTCTGTGCGATGTCTCCCGCACGCTTGTCCATTGCAGATTCAAGCAGCTTCAGAGCATCCGGCTTACCTGCGGACTTGCCGGGATTGGGTGCGGCACCGCCGTTGTAGCGGTTCTTCGGGGTTCTGTTTTCCATAGGCTTTTCCTTTCTGTGTGACCTTGCGGCCAATGTAAATGGGTTCGGCTGCGAGGGCTGAGCAACCGCTGTCGATCTGTGTCTTTTCAAGCCCTCTCATATACTGTCGTGGGAGATGGAAAAATATAACTATCGGTCTTGACTTTTTTCAGAAATATTTCCTTGCTTTCTCCAGTGCCGCATCTAAGTGGTGTTTCACACCCACCTGAGAAATGCCAAACAAAGCTGCAATCTGTTCCTGCGTCATTGCATCTCGGTAATACATAATAAATACTTCTCTCTGTTTCTCCGTCATTGCCGCCAGCATCTCTTCTCTGGTCTCTCTGCGTTCCACGGCATCCTGCGGATTCTCACCCATGCGCCCGTCATACCAGTTGAAGGCTCTGCGATAGGGATCTGCCAAAGCCTGCTCCGCATCGCCGTCCTTATCTCCATTGTCTGCACTGTCATAGTCAGTGGTGTCTCTGCGGCTGCCAGTACGATTCATGCTGTTTGCCTCGATGCGGTGGTCACCGATCAGAGTAACTGCAAGGATCCAGGGCTGCGCGGCGAGAAAGCCGTCCGGCAGTTCATAGGACTCTCTGAAGGTGTCCTTTTCTGAATCTCTCAGTTTGGTAAAGTAGAATGTGAAGTTTTTGCAGTACGGCAGCCACACAACGGTACGCCCGGTGATGTTCTGGTAGATCGCAAAACCGTTGCTGAACAGCGTGCAGTCATTTGTTTCTGCTATCGGGTCGCCGGCAGTCTCAAACAGCTCTCTTGGTGTAGGTGTCTTTCCGGACTTCTCTGCAAGGTTCAGGAGTGTGAGCAGTTCGCCGAGGGTGGTCTTTTCTGTAATCGTCATTGTTTCCATAATCGTTCCTTTCTGCAAGGAACGCACCAAGCGGCAGATGCTCTTACTGCGAAAAGGGCACGCAGGCAGACAATGTCCACACGGAAATTCGTTCATGAAACCTGTTCCGGTCAATACTGACCGCAGGCATTGTTTTCCGTTATGAGCATCTGTCCGCCAGTGCGCGCCCTGACTAACAAATGTGTTATTACTTCTTGATAATGGTGGCATAAAAACAGCCGGCTGCATACGAGTTGGATGCAGATACAGCTATACCCGTGCTTATGGTTATAGTTCGAGCCTGTGACCACAAGATATAGTTCTGTATGAACATCCATCCGCCGTATGCATCCGGCAAAGAGTGTTATTTTGAGTAAGGCGATCATTCGGCAACCCATGAAAAAGTTGCACAAATCCACATTTCAGGTCTTGACATTTAGATAATTAGGGTTCTGAGTATTTTCTCTCAGACTCAACCGATTCTCTGAAAATGGCGTTTCTATGCCCATTTTAGCAATACCCTTACTCTTGTTTGTTCGGGAGGTTGTCCCCCTTACAAGTATTAGTTTATCATATTTTTTCTGGCTTGTAAGCCAACCGGAGGGGTTGCCGAATGTTTTGGCTATTTTACGTGCTTTTTGAAAAACGGCAAAAATCGTCCGTGAGTGACGGACAAAAATACTACGAAAACGCCGATTCTACGTTCGCATAAATCCGATTGTATTTTTATTCTGACAACCAAATGGTTGCCGAAATGCAATGAAGAATTTTTCGATTCGTCATTTTGCACAATAGCAAGAGCTATCCCTGTATCTGAAAAGAGCATAAAAAAAGACCAGCGGTAACAACCGCCGGTCTGGGCAATGTGATCATTCTATTTTTCGTCTGCAATACCGTACTTTCTTCTCAGTTCTTCCTGTGTCGTTGGGTCAAAATCCAGAAGGTCAAATTCAAACTGTCTGCCATCATTCAGCTTTTTATAGTTCTGAGCTACCAGAATGTCGTTGCCTCGCTCAACAGTCATATTTCGATCACACAGCAGATGCAGATATATCGGATCAGGGCCATAGCAGCCTAAACGCAGAGACGCAAGTTCGATCAGTTTCAGACTCACTCCCATATCCAGCCGAAGGGCAATACAAATACCGACAACATGACGTTTCAGCATTAAATCCCGTTTCAGCCATTTCTGGAATGCCTGTCTGGATACACCCATACGGGAGGCAAGTGTTGTTTGCGACACGCCTATTTCATCCAGCACCATTTGCAGGGCATCATGGAAAGTTCCGTGAAGTGAGCCTGCCAACTCGCCCCAAAGCTGTGCATTATCCGAAAAACTCATGTTCTCTGAATCATAGTCTGCATCTCCGGGTTCGCTTACAAGTTCAACCGTCTTGTACTTATCATTGCCTTCTTTCTTTGTGCGGGCTGCCGCACCGCAGGAGTACTCATAATACTTTCTTCTTCGCCGAGGTCTGAATGCCAGACAGCACTCCTCAATATGCTCGTGTGCGTAAGGAGTAAGGCTCAATGTACCGTCTGATGCTGTTTCGACATATTTTGGTCTGTTCAGAACATAGTGTCCCTCAAGATAGATGTACTTTCCACTTAGAAGCACCTGTGCGAATCTCTGTGAGCTGCTGGTTAGCACAATTGCATCCGGCGTATCTATCGTGTACACAATACCGCTGCTCCATACACCGCTGACTGCGTGATCCGGTACACGAATTCTGTTGCCGATGAAGTTCCAGATACCCTCAGCCTGCGGGATACCAACTTCTTTCATGTGTATTTTGGTCATCTGCATGGAGGCACCAAATGTAGCCGAAAGGTTTTCCAGCATCCACATCAGTGCAGGCGGTGTTCTGTCATTGCCAGTCATTGCAAACATACGGTCGCACTCACTGCGGAAAACGCCTTCTTCCATCATAACATAGGCGGTCAGCTTCTCATCCTGTTTTTCCATTTCCTCTATCAGTTCCATCTGATAGTCGCTGCCCTGACGCTTCCTTTCGCTTTTCAGCCATCTGCTTGTTCTGTCAATGAAGCTGTAGTGCGGTTTTCCTGCCATAAGCTGCAGCATGAAAAACGGCAGGTCAACATAAACATGAACACATTCGTGAACGATTGTTACAAGCACATCAGTATCAAACCTCATCTCGTCCAGATTTATGACAATATCTCCGGCTTTGAACTTGATCGGCTCTCCGTCTCCATCCAGCACTTCCATATCCGAAAAGATGATCCGTCCCTTTACACCGTCACCCTTGCCAAGATGCTCTTTGCGGAGGCGCAGCTTCATGCGGCTGTACCGTTTTTTCAGCCATCTGCTCAGTCTTTTTACGAGCAGCTCTCCGTTAAGTCTGGTAGGGGCATCCAGAGCCTCCGGGTATATATCCTGCAGCATTTTTCTCGCAAGGATCGGGAAATCCTTTGCTGTCAGGTTAGGTCTGAGTATCCGGTTGGTCGTCCATTCCCTCTGTACTGTAATGCTGTCTTCCGGAAAATACTGTACGGGCGCCGTAATCGGCCCGCTGCAGGTCTTATAGCCGTTAACACCATAGAGGTCAAATGTGTAACGGAACCGATAATCGATCGTCCTGCGGGTATCCCGATACACGAGCATTGTTTTGTCGCCGCAGTAATGCTCCGCAGGGACTTTGAGCATAAAATCAGCACTGACGATTACATCAACCTTGAAGTCATCAAGCAGCTGCTCCCATGAGCTTTCCACACGCTTCACATAGCAGCCTTCAAACTCAACGGAAAGAGCGTTCGTTATACCGAGAGCCTCTGTAATATCTGTGGGGCAAGTCTGTGCCAGGAAACGCAGTGCTTCTCCGAAATCCTCATGGAGATTGTTTTGAAGCACATCCAGTACAGTATGCACTTTCTCTGCACTATCCTCATCGATATTGATATCCGGTGTGGCTGTCGGCATCATTACAAGCGAACTTCTGCCGTTCATTTCCAAAACAGTAGAGGTATATCCTTCGCTGTATCCGTGGTTCAATCCTCTGTCGGACGAACTGAAAAGACTGGCAATGCCGATGCAGTCATGCAGCGCACAAAAACGTTCCAGCTCAGCAAGCTCGAACGGTGTGCAGGTGCGCCGATAGTATGCTGCTTCCTCCTTCGAGACAAAGGCACCAGCTCCCAATCTTGCGCGGATATTGGCTCTGTCTCTGGACGGCTTGTATCCTGTAGTTCTCTTTCTTCTCGCTTTCTTTGCTTTTTCCTCCTGTTCAATGATATCCAGGATATCGGGGTACTGGTAAGTATCCTGAATCCAGCCCGGTGTACTGCCAAAGTTATAGTATTTCGATCTCATGTCTTTCCCCCTGTTTACTGTTATAGCCCTGTGTCTCCTGATATGCTCTCTTGTTCTCTTCACATCTGTAGTTTCAACAGCAGTAAATACCTTTTGGCGAAGGCGGGGTCACAACCATAGAACAGAAACAGTATGCGGTGATCGTTCATATGTCATATAAGCCTGACAAAGCTTCCGCGCCGAATCGTTCATATGTTCGCTTTTGTCTGTGTGCTTCCCATTATACACCATCAGGAACTTCTTGTCAATAGCTTTTGCAAAGAATTTCTTTTCTTTTTTCTATTGACAGAAAAGCTATTATGTGCTATAATGTATTCAACAAGTGTTCTGAATACAGGCAAAGTATATCAGGACGATGTTGTGAAGCGGTCGTTGCAGCTTTTGGCATAGCTCCGCTGTGCTTTTTTGAGTCATAATTGGAACGGAGGATGTTGTTATGAGTACCGATGATAAGCAACTCAGGAAAACAACAAGTAAAACAAAACGAACCGGAGGAGAGGAAACGGCACCTAAGAAACCGGTCGCGCCCAAGGCTGCAAATGCAGCTCTGACTACTGATGCACAGCTTCACTTGGCAGATTCCGGCATAAAAGCACCATCTACCAGCAGTGAAGATGAAACTGTGAAGTTCGGTGCTGCTATAAAGGCCTTCAGAGCCAAAGCGGGCTTTTCTCAAGCTGAACTTGCTGAGATCGTTCACGTCAGTCGAAACACTGTAGTGAAATGGGAAAACGATGGGTACAAGCCGGATCACGATACAATCATCGAGTTATGCAAGATTCTTGGTATGTCTCTGGATGAGCTGTATGGCATCGCCACCACCTCAGTTTCTCAGCAGGAACTTCGGATGATCCGTGAATTCCGCCGCATCAGTCCGGTCGGACAGAAGGTCATCGAGAAAATGATCTATCATATGCTTGATGAGGAACTGAAAGCAAAGGACGAATTGATGAAAGCATCCTTTGAGCTGTTCGAGACACCGTACACGAAAGCAGCGGCGGGATCGGGTACACCATATTCCGATGAGGAGCTGACATACTGCTTTATGAGGAAAACCGACAGAAACCGTGCGGCCGATGCAGTGGTCGGTGTTGTCGGTGACAGTATGCTGCCCGTCTATCATGATGGTGACAGCGTCTACATAGAATACTGCGATGATGCTTATCCGGGTGAGGATGTTGTCTGCAACACACCGGACGGACTGATTATCAAGAGACTTTCTGCCGACCACAAGCTGTTTTCTGTCAATCCGAAGATTCCATACACCAAGAAGGATGACAGCTATAAGATTCAGATCGTTGGCAGAGTGCTTGGAATTGCAGAAACATCCGATTTCCCGGCTGAGGGCGAAGATAAGATACTTGAAATGCTGTTTGCCAGAGAAATTCGCCTGTTCAAGCAGGAACACAGAATATATGAGGACTGATAACGAATGGCAAAACTGATATTCCGATATGGCGCAATGGGCAGCTCCAAGACCGCCAATGCGCTGATGGTACGGTATAACTATGTCGAGAAGGGCAAGAAGGTCGTGCTGCTGAAGCCGAGATGCGAGGACAGGGACGGCGCGAAGATCATAAAATCACGCATCGGCTTGGAGGAACCCTGCGAGTTTGCGGAGGACTTTCTGGAGCAGTACAGCGGTGAGCATTATGACTGCGTCATCGTAGATGAAGTACAGTTTCTCGGTGGGAGTATCATCGACAGACTAAGTGATCTGGTCGATGATCATAACATCACCGTCATATGCTACGGTCTGCGGACGGATTTCAGGAGTGAACTGTTTCCGGGAGCCAAGCGTCTTATGGAGCTGGCTGACGACATAGAGCAGATCAAGACGATATGCTGGTGTGGCAAGAGAGCACACTTCAATGCCCGGATACTGAACGGGCAGATGGTCACAGAGGGAGAGCAGGTGCAGCTTGGAGGAAACGAGAGCTACACGGCTCTTTGCCGGAAACACTATAAGCTGAAAATGATCGAGGGCTGAAAGGTCGTGAATATATGTGTACCCGCTTTTATGTAGAGCCTGCGTATTATGCTCCGATTATCACCAGAGCGCAGAAGCTGAAGCTCGCTGATGACATGATGAGACATCTCGGCAAGCCGCTTACCATGTCCGGCGAGATGCGACCGACCGATGTTGCGGCAGTTCTTGCTCCGAATAAGGAAGGCAATGTATCGGTTTTCCCGATGATATGGGGATTCAGCCACGAGGCAACCGATGCTCCAATCGTCAACTGTCGCCTGGAGACAGCAAACCAGAAGGAAATGTGGAAAGATTCGTGGTTCCGCCGGCGGTGCGTGATCCCTTGTAGCTGGTATTTCGAGTGGGAACACTTCAGAAGCCCTGACGGAAAGCGGTCAAAGGTCGGAGACAAGTATCTGATACAGCCGAAAGGAGCCGAATCTACGCTGCTTGCCGGATTGTATAGGATAGAGGAACGCAAAGGACTGCAAGTGCCTGTGTTCTCAGTTCTCACACGGGACACTGTGGGTGATCTGAGAGGAATTCATGACAGGATGCCGCTGATTATGCGGCGGGAGGATATTAGTAAGTGGATACGACCTGACGGGAATCCGAAGGAGATAGCTGAGAAAGGCTTGACGGAGATGTGTTTTGAGAAGGCAGGATGATTAATATACGGCGCTGTTCAGCAACAAAAAACTTGTTGAACTGTGCCGCTTTTTATGCTTTTCACCTTGAAAAATGTGCGAGGCTATGCTATAATAGATAATATAGACTTACGCTGATGAAGGGTGATAAGGTGGTCGAGGTTGCGGAAATAGGAGCCGATTTGCTGTTGTTCGGATAATGACGGGGCTTTTATATCAGTAGAATTTATATTTACTTTTGATAAACTCGGCACTCCCGTTGACTCATCTTTCTGTTTCCAGTTGATATTTTGAAAAATTCCAAACACAAAATTGAGGTCGTAATTTTCTTTTGGAATGCAGTAAAATAACGTATCTACCGTCCAAAACGGAGCTTTTAAAATATATGGTTTATCAATAGTTCCTTTTCTTCCAATTCCAACTGCATCCTTTTCATACGAAAGAGCTTTGTCAACGCTTAACATATATCCGCCCGTTCCGTAAACAGGAATATCACCTTCACCCAACTCTTTATAGTCCATTCCATTACCGACAGTAACGACTTCACCTAACTTACGCTGTTCCCAAGCGTAAGTATATTATCAATATTTTTCCGGCGAAACGCCGTACAAATCCATAAAATCAGGAGGAAGCTATGAATAAACAACAACTTGCCAACAAGATTTGGGAGTCTGCGAATAAAATGCGCTCCAAAATCGAAGCAAATGAATACAAAGACTATATCCTCGGCTTCATCTTCTACAAGTATCTCTCCGATCAGGAACTCTCTTTTCTGCGGAAAAACGACTATACCGATGAGTATCTCCCTTCTGTAAACGAGGAAGATCAGGAGACCGTGGAATGGGTACGGACCGCACTCGGTTTCTTTATTTCATATGAAAATCTGTTTTCCACATGGCTTGCTATGGGCAGCGACTTCGATGTGGCAAATGTGCGTGATGCACTGTCTGCATTCAACCGTCTGATCAACCCTTCCCACGAGAAGGTGTTTTCTGGTATCTTTGATACTCTCCAGACAGGTCTTTCCAAGCTGGGCGGCACTTCCGGAGAGCAGACCAAGGCGATCCGTGACCTGATCTACCTCATTAAAGACATCCCAATGGATGGGAAACAAGACTATGATGTCCTGGGTTTCATCTATGAGTATCTGATCTCCAATTTTGCTGCGAATGCGGGCAAAAAGGCGGGAGAATTCTATACACCGCACGAGGTATCGCTTCTGATGTCGGAAATCGTGGCGCATCATCTGCGTGACCGCAGCGAGATCAAGATCTATGACCCGACTTCCGGCTCCGGTTCGCTCCTTATCAACATTGGTAAGAGCGTTGCGAAGCATACTGGTGAAGACAACCAGATCATTTACTACGCGCAGGAACTGAAGCAGAATACTTATAACCTTACTCGTATGAACCTTGTTATGCGTGGAATCTTGGCGGATAATATTAAGACCAGAAACGGTGACACCCTTGAAGAGGACTGGCCTTTCTTTGATGACAGCGATCCCGTTGGTACATATGAGCCGCTGTATGTTGACGCAGTTGTATCAAATCCGCCGTATTCGCAGAACTGGGATCCGACCAATAAAGAAAACGACCCGCGTTACGCGCGTTTCGGTCTGGCGCCGAAGTCTAAGGCTGACTATGCTTTCCTTCTTCATGACCTGTTTCACATCAAGCCTGATGGCATTATGACGATCGTATTGCCCCACGGTGTATTGTTCCGCGGCGGTGAAGAAGGCGAGATCCGCAAGAACCTGATCGAACAGAATCACATTGATGCGATCATCGGACTGCCGGCAAACATCTTCTTCGGCACAGGTATCCCGACGATCATCATGGTACTTCGGCAGAAACGTGAAAACACTGATGTGCTGATCGTGGATGCCTCCAAGGGCTTTGAGAAGATCGGGAAGAACAATAAACTGCGTTCCTCTGATATCCGACGTATCGCAGATGCGGTGACGGGACGCAGAGATATACCGAAGTACAGCCGTCGTGTCAGCCGTGAGGAAATTCGTGCGAACGACTACAACCTGAATATCCCTCGTTATGTTGACAGCTCTGAGGCTGCTGAGAGCTGGGATATCTACGCTTCTATGTTTGGCGGTATCCCCAATGGGGAGCTGGATGCTCTTTCGGAATACTGGGCGGCGTTCCCTTATCTCAGAGATGAACTGTTTAAGGCTGTATCTGATGCTTATTCGGAAACTTCTGTCAGTGATGTAAAGACAGCGATTCGCGATTCCGCAGATGTAGCAGCCTTCCGTTCACGTTATGAAGCGGCTTTTTCCGATTTTCCTGCATATCTGTCAGAGCGACTGCTGGACGGGATGATGTCCCTGAACATCTCACAGGAGGAAAGCATCCTCTCAGCCGACATTTTCCGCCGTTTGGATGGCATTCCGCTTGTTGATCCGTATGAAGCGTATCAGCTTCTTGATGACGAATGGGCAAAGATCTCAGTAGATCTTGAAATGCTTCAGACAGAGGGCTTTGACGCTGTCCGCCGTGTTGATCTCAATATGATCCTGAAGAAGAAGGATAATAAGGAAGTCGAGGTGCAGGACGGTTATATTGGTCATGTACTTCCGTTCGCTTTGGTACAAGCAGAGTTATTACCTGAAGCGACATCTAGTTTTTCATCCTTAGAGCAACGCCTTGCAGAAATAAGTGGAGAGCTATCTGAGATCATCGAATCGATCTCTGAAGATGATCAGCAGCTACTAAATGACGAAAATGATGCTTTTGTTGCAGCAACAGTCAAAACGGCCGTAGAGACTGTTTTGTTAGATGTATCTTCACCTGAAATAGAAGGACTGAATGCATATCTATTATGCAGTACCAAGAAAGAAAAAGTTCAGTATATTGCGGAGCATAAGGAGATTCAGTGGGCAGCTATCTCGGAGAAGATAAAAGAAACATACACCGCAACAGAGGTAAAAAAGCGTATTACTGCGTTGAGGTCATCACATGTTTTCTCGAGTGGTTCACGTGAAGAAATGCTAATGAGAGTTTCTTCTTTACTTTCTGAGGAAAAAGCCCTGAAATCCGCTATTAAGAAGGAATCGACGGCACTGCATATGCAGACAAAGGAGACGATTGAAAGCCTGACGGATGAGCAGGCACGAGAGCTGCTCCGTAAAAAATGGATCGAAAAGCTGACGGAGCTGCTCCATTCGCTCCCTGACAAGCTGGTGAATGCACTTGCAGCAAGAGTACAGGCGCTCAGCGAAAAATACGCTGTGACCTTTGCTTCTGTGGAGGATGAGATCAAACAGACGGAGCAGGAGCTTTCTGCAATGATCGACGATCTGACCGGCAGCGACTTCGATATGCAGGGGCTAAAAGAACTGCAGGCACTCCTTGGAGGTGTTTGATATGGACAAAACGACGAAAAAACCGGATGTTCCTGCGATTCGCTTCAAGGGCTTTACTGACGCTTGGGAACAGCGTACGGTTGGCGTGTTCTATGATTTCAAAAACGGGTTGAATAAAGGAAAGGCTTTTTTTGGACATGGAACACCCATTGTAAACTTTACAGATGTCTTCCATAATCGCTCATTATACTGCAAAGATTTATGCGGAAGAGTTAGTCTTTCAAGAGAGGAAATTAACAATTTCAATGTCCATAAAGGTGACTTATTCTTCACTCGCACATCAGAAACAATTGAAGAAATCGGGTATTCTTCGGTAATGATGGAAGAGCCAGAAAGCACAGTGTTTAGCGGATTTGTGTTGCGTGGCCGAGCAGTAGATGATGATCCTTTAGAAAACATATTTAAAAGCTATGTTTTCTTCACTGATACTTTTCGCAAAGAAATGATTATGAAAAGTTCAATGACAACAAGGGCTCTTACATCAGGAACAGCAATCAAAAAAATGCTGTTCTACTATCCTTCTGACAAGACTGAACAAAAGCGCATTGGCTCACTATTAGAACATCTCGACCGCCTTATTACCCTTCATCAGCGTAAGCTCGACAAATTGCACAATGTGAAAAAGTCTCTTCTGGAAAAAATGTTTCCTCGAAATGGTGCAGATGTTCCGGAGATCAGATTCAGCGGTTTCACTTACGCTTGGGAACAGCGTAAGGTTACTAAACTTGGAGAAATATACATCGGTTTAGTTACAACAATGACATCTCATTATACAGACCACGGTGCTTTGTTAATAAGAAATTCCGACATAAAAGATAGTCGTTTTGAATTTGGAACAGAGCCGATTTATTTGGATGATGATTTTGCAAAACAAAATGCTTCAAGGCAACATAAAGTCGGAGATGTGATAACCGTCCATACAGGAGATATAGGAACATCAGCTGTAATCACCGAGAAAGAGGCAAATTCCATAGGATTTGCTACGATTGTCACAAGACCATATAAAGATATAATCACATCTGATTATTTATGTACTTACTTGAATACCGATACTCATAAGAATTTTGCAATGAATATTTCAACAGGTGACGGAAGGAATAATTATAATCTTAAAGATTATTATGAATGCGTTGTTCCTGTTCCCTGCATTGAAGAACAAAAACGAATTAGTGAATTTATAAAAAATCTCAATAACCTTATCACCCTTCATCAGCGTAAGTTAGAGAAGCTCCGCCAAATCAAGAAATCTTTGCTTGAAAAGATGTTTGTGTGAGGTGAAAACAGTGACTTTTACAACAGAAGCAGAATTTGAGGAAGCCCTGATACACGCCCTCTCACAAAAAGGCTGGGAATCGGAGGTCATCAAGTATCCCACTGAAGAAGACCTTCTCAAAAACTGGGCAAATATCCTCTTTCAGAACAACAATACGATCGACCGACTGAACGACTGTCCGATGACTGATACGGAAATGCAGCAGATCATAGAGCAGATCACTGCGCTGCGCACGCCTCTGAAGCTAAACGGCTTCATCAACGGCAAAACGATCTCAATCAAGCGTGATAATCCGCAGGATACCGCGCATCTCGGCAAGGAAATCACACTCAAGATCTACGACCGCAGAGAGATTGCCGCCGGTCAGAGCCGCTATCAGATCGTCCAGCAGCCAAAATTCAAAGCTCCGTCGCATATTCTCCCTTCACGCCGCGGTGACCTCATGCTGTTGATCAACGGTATGCCGGTCATCCATATTGAGTTGAAGAAAAGCGGCATTCCTGTTAGTCAGGCAACTAATCAGATCGAGAAATATGCGCATGAGGGCATTTTCACAGGTTTGTTTTCTCTGGTGCAGGTCTTTGTGGCAATGAATCCGGATGAAACGCTCTACTATGCAAACCCCGGTCCGGACGGCAGATTCATGAGCAACTACTATTTCCATTGGGCAGACTTCAACAATGAGCCAATCAACACATGGGATAAGATTGCCTCGTCGCTGCTTTCCATCCCGATGGCGCATCAGCTTATCGGGTTTTATACGGTCGCTGATGATGCGGACGGTGTGCTGAAGGTCATGCGCAGCTATCAGTATTACGCTGCAAGCAAAATCTCGGACACAGTTTCTAAGCTGCAATGGGACGGAAAGCATCAGCTTGGCGGCTACATCTGGCATACGACCGGCAGCGGTAAGACCATGACCAGTTTCAAATCCGCACAGTTGATCGCAAATTCCAAGGATGCCGACAAGGTCGTATTCCTTATGGACAGGATCGAGCTTGGAACGCAGTCACTGAAGGAATACAGAGCCTTTGCGGAGGCGACCGATTCCGTGCAGGATACCGAAGATACCCATGTTTTGATCTCCAAGCTGACAAGTGACCTGTCTACGGACACGCTGATCGTCACATCGATTCAAAAGATGAGCAATATCCACGATGATATGAATGGCATGAATGCGGCTGATCTGGAGAAGATACAGGGCAAACGAATCGTGTTCATTGTTGACGAGTGCCATCGTTCTACATTCGGAGATATGCTCATCACGATCAAGAAAACCTTCCCGAATGCTGTATTCTTCGGCTTCACCGGTACTCCGATCCATGATGAGAACCAGAAGCACATGAATACGACATCTACCGTGTTTGGTGATGAACTGCACCGCTATAGCATTGCTGACGGTATCCGTGACGGAAATGTACTGGGCTTCGACCCGTATAAAGTCATGACCTACAAGGACAAAGACCTGCGGCGTGTCGTGGCGCTGGAAAAGGCAAAAGCCGCTACTGAAGAAGAGGCGTTGTCTGACGAAAAGAAGAGTGCCGTTTATCAGCGATATATGACGGAAATTCCGATGGCAGGCTATGAGGATGAGAATGGCGAATATGTCAAGGGAATCGAGGACTATATCCCCACTGTCCAGTATGAGACCGATGAACATCGGCAGGCTGTTGTGCAGGATATTCTCGATAACTGGGTAACGCTGAGTAAGAACAATAAGTTTCACGCTGTTTTTGCTACAAGCAGTATTCCAGAAGCAATCCAGTATTACCGCCTTTTCAAAGAACTCTGTCCGGAACTGCGTATTGCCGCACTTTTTGAGCCGTCCATCGACAACAACGGCGGTCATGCTCTTGAAAAAGAGGATGGTATCGTAGAAATGCTGACGGACTATAATGCACGCTATGGCATGGATTATACGATGCCAACCTACGCACGCTACAAAAAAGATGTGGCCGCTCGCCTGGCGCATAAAGAACCGTATGAGCGTATGAAGCCAGAACAGCAGCTTGATCTGCTGATCGTAGTCGATCAGATGCTGACAGACTTCGATTCCAAGTGGATCAATACACTGTACCTCGACAAAATGCTCCGGTATGAAGGTTTGATACAGGCGTTTTCCAGAACGAACAGATTGTTCGGTCCTGATAAGCCATTTGGTACGATCCGTTATTATCGCAAGCCTCATACTATGGAAAAGAATGTAGAGGCGGCGTTTAACCTATATTCCGGTGATAAGCCGTATGGGTTGTTTGCAGAAAAGCTGGAATTCAATGTTGACAAGATAGCTGATCTGTTCGCAGACATCTCTGAGCTGTTCCAGGCAGCGCAAGTTGGAGATTTCTCGGCATTGCCGAAGGATAAAGCAGAGCGTGGTCAGTTTGCAAAGCTGTTCAAGCAGATGAACCAATATCTTGAGGCAGCAAAGGTGCAGGGATTTGAATGGGGCAAGGACTATGGCGATCCTGATGCTGAATTCTTCAAGGTCATCCCGGACGAAAACACATATCTTATCCTTGCAATGCGGTATAAGGAACTGTTTGAACGCGATGAGCCCGGGAACAGCGGAGAGGATGACATACCGTTTGAGATCGAGACCTACCTGACCGAGATCGACACTGGCCGCATCGACAAAGACTACATGAATTCTCGCTTTACTAAATATTTGAAATTGCTCTCGCAAGATCATGTGGATGAGGAGGAACTGCAGCAAACACTGAATGAACTGCATAAATCCTTTGCCACGCTGACACAGGAAGAGCAGAAATATGCAAACATATTCCTTCACGAAGTTGAAAGCGGTGATGTCGTGATCGACCCGGAAAAGACATTCCGCGACTATATCAATGAGTATATGGCGGCTGCAAAGCAGGATGAGATCCATCATATCGCTTCGGTGCTTGGGTTGGATGAGGAGAAACTTCGTGCTTTGATGCAGGCGATTGTCACAGAATCGACCTTGAATGAATATGGACGCTTCGATGCGCTTCTGGCTACAGTAGATAAAGCAAAAGCCAGAGCATACTTTGAAAAACTGGATGGAAAGCCGATCCCGCCGCCAAAGGTGAACCCAAGAGTCAGCAAGCTCCTCCGTGAGTTCATCCTGTCGGGCGGCTTTGACATCACAATAGAATAATTATTTGGCGTTTTTTGCCAGAATAGAGTCAAGAATTGGTCTTGGCTCTATTTTTTTGCACTTTTTCTCATAATTACACTTACGCTGATGAAGGGTGATAAGGTGGTCGAGGTTGCGGAAATAGGAGCCGATTTGCTGTTGTTCGGATAATGACGGGGCTTTTATATCAGTAGAATTTATATTTACTTTTGATAAACTCGGCACTCCCGTTGACTCATCTTTCTGTTTCCAGTTGATATTTTGAAAAATTCCAAACACAAAATTGAGGTCGTAATTTTCTTTTGGAATGCAGTAAAATAACGTATCTACCGTCCAAAACGGAGCTTTTAAAATATATGGTTTATCAATAGTTCCTTTTCTTCCAATTCCAACTGCATCCTTTTCATACGAAAGAGCTTTGTCAACGCTTAACATATATCCGCCCGTTCCGTAAACAGGAATATCACCTTCACCCAACTCTTTATAGTCCATTCCATTACCGACAGTAACGACTTCACCTAACTTACGCTGTTCCCAAGCGTAAGTGAATAGTGAAGCTCACACATAATGACTTACGCTTGGGAACAGCGTGAGTTCAATTCTGTATTCACAATGCTTCAAAATAACACCTTATCAAGAGCCGAACTTGTAGCTAATAATGGAGCTGCTATGAATGTTCATTATGGTGATATTCTTGTCAAATTCGGCGAGGTTCTTGATTTGGAAATTGAAGCACTTCCGTACATCGAATCAGAACAAGTGGTATCTAAATTTAAGTCCTCACTTCTTCAAAATGGTGATGTGATTGTTGCTGATACTGCGGAAGATGAAGCAGTCGGAAAATGCACTGAAATAGCGAATTTAAGCGATGTTGCTGTTATCTCTGGACTTCATACAATACCTTTAAGACCACAACAGAAATTTGCTTCGGGCTATCTCGGATATTATCTGAATTCCAACTCTTATCACGATACTTTAGTACCACTTATGCAAGGAACAAAGGTGACATCTATTTCCAAATCCGCTTTGCAGGGAACAAGCATTTGTTATCCTACTTCTTACGAAGAACAACAGCAAATCGGCACATATTTCCGCAACCTCGACAACCTTATCACCCTTCATCAGCGTAAGTCAAAAATCGGCAAAATGCCGTTAAAATATAGGAGGTAACTATTATGTTGCAGACAATCACCAAGGACAGCCTGTTCCATGAGTACTACGCCCAGTGGATCAAGGTCTACAAAGAGGGAGCTATCCGTTCTGTCACGATGAACAAGTATCACATGACGCTGGCGTGGCTGAAGAAGCTGATTCCGAATCTGAAGCTCTGTGAGATGACACGCATCAACTACCAGCAGCTTATCAACGACTATGCCGAAACGCACGAGCGCCAGACAACGATGGATTTCCACCACCAGATCAAGTGTGCGATTCTGGACGCAGTAGATGAAGGACTGATTGCTCGTGATCCTACCAGAAAGGCAATCATTAAGGGCAAAACTCCGAGGGAGAAAAAGCCTAAATACCTCAATCAGTTTGAACTGCACACGATGCTCAATCATCTGAAGCTGACTCATCAGATCAGTTGGGACTGGTTCATTTTGTTGGTAGCCAAGACTGGTATGCGTTTTTCTGAGGCGTTGGCGCTTACTCCGAAGGACTTTGACTTCCCGCATCAGACGCTCTCCATCAGCAAGACATGGGATTATAAGCACGGCACTGGGTTCCTGCCTACAAAGAATCGCTCCTCGGTGCGCAAGATTCAGATGGATTGGCAGACGGTCATTCAATTCTCTGGTTTGGTGAAGGGGCTTCCAGAGGACAAGCCGATCTTTGTAAAGGATGGTGAGAAGGCATACAATGCAACGGTCAATGATGTTTTGGAGAGACACTGTAAGGGAGCCGGAGTGCCTGTGATATCGATTCATGGTCTGCGGCATACACACGCTTCCCTTTTGCTGTTTGCAGGCGTATCTATTGCCAGCGTTGCACGGCGGCTCGGACATGCAAGTATGACGACCACGCAAAAGACCTATCTACATATCATCCAGGAACTTGAAAACAAAGATATTGACATTGTTATGCGCTCTTTGTCTGAACTTAGCTGATCGTACGCAAGTAAAACAAGTTGCTTTTTCTCTGAACCTATGGTATAATGGGATAAAACACCATAGTAAGGAGAGTAATCATGCCAAAAGAACCCATGATTGACCGTGATACCTACCGCACCATAAAGAAGATGTCCCGTGAGGAACTGCAAGCCTTTCTCATGCGATATGCTGACAGTTTAAGAGAGGATGCACCTACGCTTGACCTGAGAGAACTGGAGAAGGATATCAAGGGTGTGAAAGGTATCGGAGAGAAAAGAGCAGAGGAGATCATGACTATTATTGAACGGCATCTGGGAGTGTGAAAAAAGGTAACGCTATGGACGAAAGGCGTAGTCGTGGAGTTACTTGCTCAAGATTATGAAATTACAGAACGTTAATCAGGATAAAATAATTACTCATAGCAATGCCAGAATGCGAAAATTGTGTGAAAAGCATCAAAATTCATAAAATCATGTTGAAATTTGGATGTAAATAGTGTATAATAGTTCTATACTGTCAGAAGATGGTATAGAACTATTATTTTTTAGGAGGTAAAACCATGAGCTTGTTAACAAACAAACTTTCAGCACTATCGCCTGGTAGCCATGTTCGGTTCACTCATGTATCTGGACAGGTCGTTGAAGGTGTTGTAGCTGAAAACGATGGAAAAGAATCAATTTCGATTCAGATCACATCGCTTGCCACCTTGCGATATGATCAAATCAGCATGATGGATGAATGTCAGCAGATTGGCGACATTCAGACTATCACAGCGCTTCCAATTACTGAAGCGATTCCTGCTCCTGTAGTTGCTGAAGCTGCTACATCAGCAAGCATCGAGGCGTTGTGCGTTGCTTGCGACAAAGAAGCTGTGTCTCAGGCTTTCAAAGCAATGGAGGCGGATGAAAAGAAAGCTTTGAACCAAGCTTATGGTAAATTTCAGAGTTTCTTGTCAAGCCACGAAGCACCTAAATGCGAAGAAGCAATTCAGCTGATTTGGGATGTCATTGACCATAATAACTGGGACTACAATCCTAGGATCAATCTTCTCTTGGGACTAATGCAATTAGCTCACGGAGATTTCAGTTCTGCATCAGAGTCCTTCTTCTACGCTGATAACGATCGGTACGCATACTGTGTTGCATATCAGGGAACTGAGACGAGTGATGATAAAAAGCTGTATCAGCTTGCGGCTTCGTTTGCTGCGGTTTATCTTACGGGAAAAGATACAACGAATCTATCTGAGGCTATCGAGGTGTTACAGAAGTCCTCTGTCTTCGCATCAGATATCAGTGGCATTGAATACGCAAGGAAACATTGCAGTGCTGATGTCATGACTGTGCTTGATGAAACGATTAGATCACTTGCGGAAAACTATATCAAGAGCAGAGATGAGCTTTCTGATATAGAAAAGCTGCTTGAAAAGTTAAGAGCACATTATCCGAATACAGAGATTGGAAGTATGATCACTGACTATCTCGGTAAACTTCCCGAAAATGTCGTAACGATTAAAGAAGAAGCGACTAATGATGAACCTGACCTCACAAAAGAATACGAAGGGAAACTTGTTTCTTACAAATTTTATGAGGATAAAGGCAAGATTGAAAATGACAATGGGGAGCAATATGTTTTTGATATCAAGGATGTAACTGATGTTTCCCTCAAAAACCAAATCAAGAAAATCACAACTACCAAAGATTTTGCCCCGATAGCAGTTAAATTCATGCTGACAAAGCGTGCCGGAAAGTTTGTAGCGGTCTCTATTAAGCGTGGGGCACAGCAAATCGCTCCACCTCCACCGCCTCCTCCGCCACAGGTTGATCAGGATTCGATGGCTTATGCGAACACTCTGTTCACACAGAAGAATTATCTCGGTGCGATAGCCATCTATAAAAAACATATGGAGGACAAAGACTGGGAGGTTGCGTTTACACAGATTATCATGTGCTATCTTGCTCTCAGTAATGAAAGTGATGAGCATGGTTATCTGGAGGAGTTGAAAGCGTTTGTCGAAAAATATATCGCCCAGACCACAAAGAACACGAAGACATTAGAAGCGTTGCAGCAATACTACATGAAGCTGCATGACAATGCAGGTGCGATTTCTGCACTAAATGACCTTATGGAGCTGTGCGCTTCCAACGAATATGGCAGAATTCTTCATTATCTTTTCAGCAAAGCCCGTTGCTACAGAGCAATGAAGAGTTATCAGTCCGCTGTCAGTGAACTGCTCGACTGGTTAGACATTGTGAAGCGGAATAAGATGAAAGAGCGTCAGCCGCAAAGAGACAGTACTATTTATATAGAGCTTGCCGAACTGTACTTTGAGCTTGATGATTATGATAATGCTGAAAAGTATGCAAATCTTTCCACAGCCGCTGAACGAAAGCAGGCATTGAAGGAGAAACTCGCAGCTAAGAGAGCTGAACTTGCGCCTCCGGAACCCGATGATATCTCAGATGAGGACTACGGCGAGGAAGAAATGGCCGATGACGGTATCGCATCCGAGCCGGAGGAATCTCTTCAAACTGCGTATGAAGGCTATACCGACATTTCTGGATATGACGCATTGGGTATGGATGACCGCACTGTTATCACCAAAGCAATGGCTTTCAAAGCAGATCAACTTTACTGTTTACTCACTTATTTGAACTGTGCTGCTGTATTATCTTCCAATTCAAAACTCATACGTACCGATGAAAATGGTGAAACAACGCACGTCGGACAAGCAATCAAAACGACAAATGCGGCGGTTTCCTACGCGTTTAACAGTTCTCTCATGGATTCCGAGTATCTCAGCACAGAGATTATGGCTGTATTCGATGAAGCACAAAAGTATATTCCGGCTATTGCGCCTTCTATGTTTGCAGCATCTACGCTCTATGCCTTGTTTAATACGCCGTCCATTCCTGATTACGGCATCAATGACTTTTCAGTTGTGATTGAGGATTTTGGCTTGCAACAATATTCCAGCCTGCTTCCACTCATCGGTGATTTGATATCTTTCCGGGAAAAGACTGGGTACGGAATGGACTCGTTTGCAGCTTATAAGACAGGCAGCGATGTTCTTGTGGCTATTATATCAGAAGCAAAGGAATGCTGTACAGCCGTAGATATGCGCAACGATGTATTTGAGAGTCAGGGACAAGTACGCAGAATGCGTGAGTTTATGTTCTCAGGTGAAGAAAGCGAACTTAGAATCTGCCTGAATATTGTTGCCGAAAACAATACAGATAGATTCCAGTTTGTGAAAAACGCAATATCTGATTTGTTCATCCGTACAGGAAAGCCCATATCCATAGAGAACCTTGACGTCAAGAAACTGGACAAGTATATTGATCGCTTCTGGGATCTTGCACGTGATGTTATTCAGGACGAGGGACGACATATATCTCGACCGCATGATAAGATTAAAGGCAGCAAGAGAAACAACGTAGTAATCACTATGCGCCGAATTTTGTGCTGTATATGTGATTGGATAGCAGTAGTAGAACACTCAAGCGGTAACGAAAACGCTTATGCACAATCTCAGTACAATGAACTTGCGCCTAAAGTCATCAGCGAACTCACAGATATTATTAAAGCCTGTGCAGATACTGTTGCAGACAAGGGCTTCGACTGGGGAACAGAAAGCGTTCACAGAGCCGCAGTTGAACTGCTTGCCAAACTGAATGGTACATATAACGGCAAGAAAAGACGGTATTTCTATATTGATTTTCTCAAAGGCGAAGATGTTCTGCTCAATGACAGTTATCTTCCTGAGATTCAGTCTACCTTCTGCAATTTACCAGACTTCAATATACTTCACCGCATTGAGCGTCACGCTTCCAGAACGCATATAGATCTTTCGGAACGCCTGACGGAAATCCTCAGCAATGTTGAGTCAAAGCATAATTTCCGCACCGCAAGACTCATAAAAGAATATGGCAAGGATATGGGAATCCGTGAAATAACCGAACACAAGGATATCGTCCAGTACGCCGAGTGCCTGAAACAGGCAAAGCAGAGGTTCGAGACGATGTATCAGGATTTTTCGGACGAGCTGGAGCTTTACGAAAGCTATGGAATGCTCTCCAATATCAATGGTGAGAAGGACGAAATCGCGGCGATTGCCTTTGATTGGTACCGAATCAGCAAGGTCACAAATGACTATGGCTTCTATGTAAGACTTCTTGAAGTGATTCGTAATATGATATCCGTCAAGGCAGCGAAGAAAGGTGAACAGTTGATGCGTCAGCTCGACGAGCTTGCAGATAAGCTGGATATCAACTTCGGTGTATTCAGCAAGGAAGCGATTGAAGAAAAAATCAACGATCAGAACTATTCCTCTGCTGAGTTTATCATGAACTGCATTCTTCGCGGAGATGTCAATGAGATCTCCGATTATTCAGACGAGCCGTTCGGCTATTTCGGAGAGTTTATCAACGAATATGCAACCAATTCCCGTGCTGTTCGCGGCGCCGGACGCGATATCACCGATACAATCTTTGAATACTCCGGAAAGAAAGACCTTGAAAAGGCTCTAATCGTTCTGACAAACAACGCCCGTAAGGAAACCAAGGGCGGTGCGAATCTGCTCAAGAGTTGGATTCCGCGCGGAGGTCGCTTCTCTGATGAAAAAAGGGCAAACGTTGAAGAAGCAGAGAGAATCAGACTGATTGGTGTGCAAATTGAGAAGTTGCTCACCATGCTTGGACTTAAGGTGCAGTCCATCACGCGCGATGAAACCGTCAGCGATGACGCATATCATGTTTTCTGCCGCAAGCAAATCGGTAAGGTCAACTATGTACACCATATCCCTGCATTCGGTTCCAAGAGCGAAACGGAGGGATTCCGTGTGCTGTGTCTGTACGGCACCTATAACTGTGATGGGCTGATGGACAAGTTCCGTTCAGTCAATGCTACGGCAAAGCATACGCTTGTTCTTCTTGACTTTGCACTCAATATTGAGGAGCGCAGAAGACTTGCGAGAAAGATCAAGGAAGAAAAATCCTTCTCCAAGACCTTTATTGTGATCGACCGAGTGGTTCTGTTCTACCTTGCAAAGCACTATGCAGAAAACACTGTTATCCGCAGAATGATGGCTGTTACACTACCGTTCGCATATTATCAGCCGTTTGTTGAGGAGTCACGTCAAGATATGCCGCCGGAGCTGTTTACCGGCAGAGAAGCAGAGCTAACCTCCATTGAATCTCCCGAGGGCGCAAGCCTTGTGTATGGCGGCCGTCAGTTGGGTAAGAGTGCGCTGCTAAAAATGGCAAAGCGTAATATTGATAAAAACGGTAACGGTGGCAGAGCAGTCCTGATTGATATTCAGAAACGCACTGCAGCCGAGGCAGCAAAGATCGTATGCGATCGTCTCATTATAGAAGGTATCCTCGATGAATCGTGCAAGTGTGATACATGGACAGATCTTGCAGGGCATCTCCAGAAACGCCTGATGGATGAGAATCCGGAAACCCGAATCAACTATCTGCTGCTGATGCTTGATGAAGCAGACACCTTTATTCAGACAAGCGGTGACACCGAAGATCAGCCAATCACAGCACTGAAGAGTTTGCCTTCTGAACAGTTCAAGCTTGTTATGGCGGGCTTGCATAATCTGAGCCGCTATAACCGTGAGGTCACACACGGCAATTCCAACCTGATCCACTTGAACTACATTATTGTTCGACAGTTCCGCCGTGAAGAGGCTACCAAGCTGCTGACAAGCATCCTTGCATATCTCGGCTTCCGCTTTAATCAGAAAATCATTGACAATATCCTCGCATCGACCTATAACTACCCCGGTCTGATCCAGTTCTATTGTCAGAAGCTGCTCGAAGCAATGAAGAACGAAGATTACGCTGGATATGGTGAATCCGGAACGCCGCCCTATGAAGTGACGGAAAGCCACTACAAGAAAGTCCTCTCCGATACTGCATTCACAGAAAAGGTTAACGAGAAGCTCGAAGCTACACTGTTTACCGAAGAGAAGGGGCGCAGCAACTATCATATCATTGCTCTTATCCTTGCCTATCTGTATTATGCAGAGCCGAATGAAAAAGGATACACCGAATCGGATATGCTGAAGGTGGCAGAGGAATACCGCATCAACCGTGTAACTTCTTTGAAGCCTGAACAGCTTTCGGAAATCCTGAGCGAAATGTGTGACCTGAATGTTATCACAGTAATGGACGGGAACTATCGTTTCGTGACAGACGGTTTCCGTAAGCTGCTTGGCAGTCAGGAAACGGTAGAAAAGAGCATGGGCGATTACTTTGAGGAGGTAATAGCAGTATGACAGGCGAACTCTGGTGGAGCAGGCTTGTCAATTCTGTACGTTTCCTCGATGACATTCAGGATGCATTGACAGAATACAAGTCTGTACTGCTCCTTTTTGACACTGATATTCCTTGGCGGGACATCATGATTGAGACAATTGAGGCCAGATTAAATGAGCGCATTGACAGTAAAACCTTCGATGTTCTCGATGTATCTAAGGTGGAATCTCCCGGACAATACCTGATGGAGCGATATTGTAGCAAAGACGAGCGCAAGAAATACTGGCCGACTACTCACGGCAGTCCAGAGAAGTTTCTGGCACAGAATCGAGCAACGCCTCTGAATAAGCGGTATGTCTGTCTCACAGGTGTGCGTTCGCATAAAGCTGCTGACTGGGTATCCTCTATTACCGAGTACCTTGAGAACTGCGATTCAACGCAGGAACACGGGGTGTTCATCATTATTGTAGAGGGCGCAGGAGTATCTGCATCAAAATATTTGACGGCATTCAAGTATAGTGACTATGTAACCGACTATGACTGTATGATGCTCTGTCTGACAATGGTATCTGATTTGTCTTGCAGCAGAACTGAGAAGATGTACCTTTGTGAGGTAGCGAGTAACATCGCTCACAACCATGTTGAACTTGCTGCACTGCTCGTGTCGGAAAAGCTGAAACTGTTGCAAAATCCCACCGCAGTAGCAGAAAGCACATATCAGGAGAACGGAATTAAGGTTACAAATCTGCAAGAAGTGGTGCGTATGGCTGTCTGGGAGGCTCAAATCAAGCTGGTATTTCCGAAACTGGAGAACTTCCGTGCTGAAATCATAAGGAAATACGAGTCAAAGATCCAGAAGTTCTTGCCGATACGCAGTTCAAATAACGAGAAAATCGAAAAAGCGGCAGATCTGGAAATCGGACAGTTGTTCTTTATCTGCAAGGAGAATCGAGACAGCAAGATCACCGAATTTGCCGAGTATGAGATGATACGAAAGATGCGGGATGCGAGAAACACGCTGGCGCATTGGGAGATACTATCTTATGAGCAGCTTAAGGATCTTGGTATGATCTAATCGTAGCGGAGACTGTGTGATGAGCATGGTCTCCGTTATTGAAGAAGAGATACGATGATAGAAGTGTGCCGAGCAAGATTCATGAGAAGAACGACAGTGTCACTGTTGACTTCCTGTATCTTGGAGTTGGGTGCTGGCAGGAACTTATCGATAAAAACAAATCAGAGCTTATGGCGGTTGTGGAGCTATCCACGACCGCTTTATGTTTTGACGGACATTTTTCGTTTTATATGTGCTGGCACAGGCAAAGGGAAACACTGACGGATATTTGTCGTTTTCATATGATGGTAACTGACGGAGAGTGTCCTTTTGATGTGCCTGCTTGGAGTGGTTACAACCACTTCTGACGGACTCTTTCCGTTATGACCGATGCTGCTCTACCACACATACCTAATATCACCAGATATGAGGCTATAGATCTCCTTATATCTGGTGCTTTTATATCTTGATTTTTCCTTGAAATACGATTAATATATGATACTGATACCTAGGGAGTAGGGCAAAACTGGCAATGGAGCGATAGTAAAACAAAAACCACATCGCTGATATAGTGACATGGCTGCAAACTCACAGGTTCTATCCCAAAATAACGCCTTTTGCGAAGGGTGAGCAGTCATTTTCACTCTGCGACATCCCTTGACAGAATTTGACATATAATCTACTATTAGTATATCATATCTCCTGCCCGTTTGTCAAGTGGACAATGCGTAATCTGCAAATAAAATTTCTATACCGTGGATTGAAATTCGTAGAATCTGTACAATTTGGAGAAGCCGGAAAGGAACAAGGTGGTAAATCAATGAACATTTATGAACGTAAAGATGGTAGATTCGAGAGTCGTATTCCGAACGGAAAGAAGCCTGACGGAAAAAGGGCATTTTTATATGTCCTTGCACGCACCAAAGAGCAGTGTATCGAGCGTGTTCAAGCCATTTATCGACAACATCGACCGCAGGGGTACTGCTCTTTGACCGTAGCAGAGCTGTTTTCCGAGTGGCATCGCAGCATCCTGCATCGTGTGAAGGAGTCCACGGCAGCCAACTATACCATGAAAGCGGACAAGCATATTCTCCCAGCTTTCGGAAATATAGCTGTCAGCTCCTTAACCACTGATAGCATATATGACTTCATAGCAGAAAAGCAGAAGGCCGGCTTTTCACCCCGATATATCGCAGATATTGTGATTCTGATGAAGACAATCTTCAAATATGCTGTCAGAACCTACCAAATTTTCAATCCTCTGGATGGAATTGTGCTGCCAAAGAGAAGATCTCCTGAGATTCAGCTTCTTGACGAAACGGAACAGAAGGCTTTACAGCAGTATATTGGGGATCACCAGAATAGAAGTACGATGGGAACAGCCCTTTCCATGACCACAGGACTCCGCATAGGAGAACTGTGTCCACTTCAATGGAGGGATATTGACCTCGAAAAACGGATTTTGACCGTCAGCAAGACCATGCAGCGTATCCAGTGCCCGACCGCATCTAGTAAAACAAAGCTCATCATTACCGATCCGAAAAGCGAATCTTCCCGTAGACAGATTCCGATTCCGGAGTGTATGGTGAGCTTTTTGCTTAGATTCAAAGGAAAACCCAACGAATATATCCTGACCGGAACGGAGAAGCCAATAGAACCGAGAGCAATGCAGTATCGCTTTCAAACGATTCTAAAAAAAGCAAAACTTCCGTCAGTCCATTTCCATGCTCTCCGCCACATTTTCGCCTCAAATTGTATCAAGCTCGGCTTTGATGTCAAGGCGCTGAGTGAACTTCTTGGGCACAGTTCTGTGGAAATTACGCTGAATCGCTATGTTCACAGCTCTTTTGACCAGAAGAGAGAGTATATGAAGCGCGTGCAGATGGCTTTTTGAAAAAAGAGAGGCAACTTAAAAACTGAATAGGTACGGCTGCCCCTTCGCAAAAGGCGTTATTTTGTGAATAAATGCTTCCAGCCATAGATATAATCGACTTCATGTTCGTTTTATTAAATGCTTAATTATTCTGATATTTTTACTGATTGAAAGCATTTGAATTGACAAACTCAAAATTTTAAAGTGATTAATGAGGACATTTATATTATAACCGCTTGAATATACATCATAAATAGTAATAAGTATAATAATGAATTCTCCAGACAGAAAGGTATGAATATGTTTGAATGGCTTAGTGAAGAAGAGAGAAAAGATTTAAAACTACGATTTGATCTTGACCCAAATGCAAATGTCAATTCAATACTTGACGAGTACATGAAAAGAAAAAGAAAAAATCGGCCAATGCTCACACATGACAAAATGTATGAGTTGTATCATAATTCGGATTTGGTACAGCTTTGGTTTCAGACACCGCCTTGTCGATTTAGTCAGATGGGAAAATGCACTATGTGCAACTATTGGAATGGAAGAAAGATTACTGGATTGATGAAGACTATGCTTTCTGAACTATCACTGCCTGAAGATTGCCAAACAATTCTAATTAATACATGTGGAAGTTGCCTTGATCCTCTAGAGGTTCCAAAGGAAGACCTATTACTTCTTCTCAATTGGCTGAAACTGTGCCCTGCACAGAAGGTGATTTTTGAGACACACTGGACAACACTAAATCTGAAAACTTTAAATATTATTAATTCAATGTTATCAGGCAAGAAGATTATGTATGAAATTGGTATAGAATCAACCAACTCGGATACTCTTTTTTATCTTCTCAATAAGCCTTCTTCCTTAGTTGATATTGGTGGTATTGTAAAAAAATTCATCAACATCATGCTTCCACTATTATGAATGTAATCTTCGGTGCACCTTTTTTGAACCCTGAAGAGCAGGTGGAAGATGCTGTGCGTTCGATAAGTTATTTGCTAGATAACCATTCAGATTATATTGTACTGTTTCCGGTAAATATTAAGCCGCATACTCTTTTTATGGATTTGTACCAGAGAGGTGAATATCACCCTGTTCCAATTAGAATTATGGCGGATATGCTATTGGATTACTTCTCAGACAAGCTTGAGAAAATCAATGTTGCCTGGTTCGGAGATCGTAGTGAAGAAGGCGTCATTCCACCTGCATACTGTAGAATTTGTGGCCAGAGAACTGTCTATTTATTCCAACAATATAATATGTTAGAAACAGCAAATGAACGAAAAATTATACTGCAACAAATTCGCCGTTTGGAATGTAATTGCAATGCGAATTATCTTTCTGAGAAAAAGCAAGGCAATATATATGATAGAGTAATACAGTATTACAATTTAATCAAAAAAAGAGGTGAACTGGATGAAAAAAATTGAAGTGCATCTTCATACGAATACGAATTGCAATTTATTATGCATGCATTGTTACAACCGCAGTGGCGGGAAAGTGAATTATTGTCCGTCAGTTGAAGAAATCATAAATACAATACTCTATATTTTCAACAAGTATGACGCAGAAATGCATCTGGAAGGTGGGGAAATATTTCTTCGTCCCGATTTGTTACGGGCAATGGATTCACTTCCTGATTCTATCCTTCAGAATATTACTGTAACCACAAACGGGACAATCTTTATAAATGATGAAACGATTCTCCATATGGTGAGAAGACTTGCAGCTTTGCGTATCTCTATTGAAAGTGCAGATCCATGCCTGCATGAACAGATTCGTGGCTTTTCACTGGCGAAAACACTAGAAAATGCAGTGCAGTATCAGAACTGTGGTATTCCAGTTTGGCTTCGGGTTACACTGAATCAAATGAACTATAAAGGATTTATCAATCAGCATATTCTAAAACTAAGTGAACAGGGTTTCCGTCAATTCCAGGTTTATGAATTTCAAAGTGTTGGACGTGGATTGGACAATCATGATTTGCTTTCTATTAAAAATAACTTAGATGAGCTGATAGAGGAACTCTGCACGACTTCTTTGAATGGTATAGTACTTAAAATGATGTTTTCCCAGAAAAGAAATGCTGAAATTCTTCAGCAGAAAAAACAGCTGGAAGAAAATCACTATCGTGTAGAGATTATTCCTCTGGAGGAAGGGATAAGCATTCATGCAAACGGCGATGTCTACCTTTGCGCATGGGAAAATGCAGAAAAATTATGTAACTGGTATCATGATGAAAACGCCCGGAAAATAATATCGGCATCTAACCTTATCCATCATTGCAACCACTGCTCAGCTATCCGTATTGTTTCTACGTAAAATAGAGGGGAACTCTAAAAATGCTAAAAAATATGTATGATTATCATATAGGGAATACGCCGCTCAGGAAACTGCCGGATATAAATGGCAATCAGATTTTCATTAAAATGGAAGGCGATAATTTTCTAGGCAGTATCAAAGCTAGAACAGGCTATTACCTCATAAATAATTTGCCGGACGAAGCTGACGGAAAAACTATTATAGAGTCAACATCTGGTAATCTTGGTTTTGCATTAGGCTACTTCTGCAAAGAAACCGGGCGCAAATTTTTAGCTCTTACCGATCCGTCTATTGCGGCTTTCAAACAGGAAAGGCTGCAAAGAGCAGACATCGATTTCATGCAAGTACAAGCAGAATTAGGATTTGATTATCGTAGTTCAAGAATCCGGATGGCCGAACGTATGGTTGCCAGCGGAGAGTATTTCTGGGTGAATCAGTATGACAATCCTGCTGGAATAGAGGCGCACGTTGCAACAACTGCTCCGGAAATCTGGGAACAGTCTGAACATCAAGTGACTCATGTAATTTGTGCAATGGGCTCGTGCGGAACCGTTTGTGGATTAGGACGTTATTTTCATAGTTGTTCTGATATAGTAAAGGTAATTGGGGTAGAACCATTCGGATCAACGATATTCGGTCAAACCCATCAGGATTATATCAATGTTGGAGCAGGACTTGTCGGAAAGCCGGGAAATCTGGACAAAAACCCCCATACTGTTGATGAAGCCTTTACAGTTCTTGATTACGAATCCATTCAAGCAGCACAGACACTATGGCATAAATATCAGATTGATGCTGGTGTAAGTACGGGCATGGCATATTATATCGCTGAACAGATTGCGAAAACACTGAGTGGATGCTATATCGTCATCATTTCAGCAGATGGGAGGGAGGCTTACCGTGAGTACTTATGATAATATTGCTGTCCTCTATGAAAAATGGTCTTCCGGTGATGAGGTATACGATAGTACCGCTCGTTTCTATCTTTCAGCATTGACGCAAATGAAATCCGGGAAGTATCTGGAATTAGGTATCGGAACAGGGCGAATCTCGTTAGAAGCAGTACGTTCCGCTCCAATCTCAATCATTGGAATTGATGCAAGTGAGCAAATGCTTAATATTTGCAAAGAAAAATATAATCTGCTTCCTTTTCACTATGGCACATTGGAACTGTATCGAGGAGATATGTTGTGTCTCCCTTGGAACAATGTGTTTCATGGTGCAATTATGCCATTCCGCACTATAGGACATTTTTTGACAGAGGAATCATTGAATTTCTTATTTGAAGGGGTGTTCCGTGTGCTGAAGTCCGGAGGGTGGTTTCTGCTAGATCATTATATATTTCAGCGTGAATGGGCGGAAGCTCACGATAATGTACCGATTTTGATGTATAAGGATAATGACTTTATCATCTATGACAACTACAATTATGATTTTGAAAACAAAATAATGCATTGCAAAGTGATGGTCAACGACAGCTTGTTTGAGGAATTTGATTTTCGTTGGTTAACTCCTCAGCAGATTCATAGTTCAGCAATGCAAGCTGGTTTTGAGGTTGTATCACTTATGGGCGAATTTGACGGAACTCCGTGGAAAGAAGATTCTCTTGAGCAGATTTGGCTTCTCCGGAAACCGGGAAACGAAGAATCAATATTTATACCTAAACTGTTTCCAGCTGAGAGGACATGAAGAAATGTACAGAGGAAAACACCATGATGGATTTTCCTATGCCATCAATACAATATTTATGAAAAGCGGATATGCTCATATCCACGATCCCGACTATTTATCACAACGGCAGACTGCCTTAGCCTTATGTTCTAGCAATGGGCAATGGTTCTGCCCAGCGTTACACTGGAAAGGGTATATGTCCAGACTTTTGAATAATCTTGGCATAGAACAGGGATTTATACTTGAAGAAGCGAATATGACAAAAATAAATATGATTCCTGAAGGTGTACCGTTTGTTATAGGAGAAGTTTCTATTCCGGAATGGGATTTGGCTATCACAGACAAATTATGTGGTACGGATCGTGCATTCCTGATATGCGAAAGAAGAAAGGAAATGTTTTTGATTAATAATCCGCTTGGCTGTATCTCTATGATGTGTTCCGCTGAATCCTTAGACTCCTTATTGTATAATCATGATGCTTTTGTTTTTTATGTTATCCGGCAATCCACCATTCGTTTTGCGTCAGTTCCCAGTCTAATTCAAGAAGCAATTACACTAACGAACCAGTTCGACATGATTCCTGAACTTCAAAATATAACTTCTCCAAATACTAGAAGAAAAATAGCTGCCCTCCAGTACGGTATAATAGGATATCTGCAATCCCGAGCTAGACTGACTTATTTTTACTCTTTGGATTATAGTGTTACACAGGCTATTCAGAAAATAAATATCCTAAATATGGAAACTGTCTTTCCGCAGTTATTGGAAGCGGAAACTTGTTTTATAAGGGCGCTGCATTCTGCTATGAAAAGGTGTGAGAATGATGAACAGAATATCTGATTTTTTATTTACTGATTTTCAAATTAATACACCTTATTATTGTTTTAATACAGATATTTTCTGCGAGCGCGTAAATATGCTGCGCAGGAAAATAAATGGAAAAGCAAAAATCTGCTATTCGCTGAAGTCAAATCCATGGTTTGTTGAAGCAGCGCACCGATGCTGTGATTATATTGAGGTCTGTTCTGCTGGAGAGTGGAAACTATGTCTTTCCTCCGGTGTGCCATCTGAATTTCTTTCGATTGGAGGAATCACCAAAACAAAATCTGAATGCCATGAAATTTCTGAATTGGTTCCGTATCGAGTTTCTGTAGAATCTCCCTGTCAGCTTGATATGCTGGAATATGCAGCAAAACTTCAAAATCATAAACTTTCAATTTTGCTTAGGCCGACAAGCGGCAATCAATTCGGAATGCCAATGGAGCAGATTACTGAAATTTACCATAACGCTAATCAATATCCACACTTAGTTTTTAAAGGAATCCATTATTATCCAGGAACACAGAAGAAAAATCATAGGGATGCGGAACAACTTTTCAAGGTGATCCACCAGGCATTACTGCAGGTTCCTGTTGAAGAGATACAATTTGGAGCTGGAATCGGTGCAACTTTATATGTCGGTCAAAGTGAAGATGAAGTAGAAGGTTATATTGATAAGATTGCTGAAGGAATCACTTCTCTCGCTGAACATCACCAAGTGACATTAGAATGCGGAAGATATCTGTCTTATCCAGCTGGGAGCTATGTGACAACAGTTCTTGATACAAAGGAACAAGCCGGGAGAAAATTTTTGATTGTAGATGGCGGAATCAATCATCTGAATTATTATGGTCAAATTGGCGGAAAACCAATTCCGGTAATTGCACAACTGGACGGAAAGGGTGATTCTGACAATCAGTATACAATTTGTGGTTCTTTGTGTACTGTTAGCGATATTCTCGCAAAAGATGCTGTATTACCTGAAACGGCTGTTGGAGACAGGCTTATGTTTTTTAATACAGGTGCTTATTCCGTGACTGAGGCAAGAAGCTTGTTTTTGAGCAGAGATTTGCCGGCTGTTGTAATTAAATCTTCACATGGAACGCAAGTTGTAAGGAAGATGTTTTCAACCTATCCCTTAAACTATTGTTCTCGAACAGAAAGGAATAATAATAATGAATAATGAGCTTACTGAAAAGATTAAGGAATGCATAGAAACCGCAATGGAGCAAGAAGTCCCCACACTGTTTCCAGAAATGTTGCTATCCCGTGATCTTGGAATGGAATCCATTCATATTGTTACTTTACAAGTGGAGCTTGAAGAAACATTTGGAATTCAATTCGACCCTCTGGAGGATGATTTTTATGCGATTTTCCAGTCTGTTGACTCGGTTTATAAAACTATAGAAAGAAAACTGAAGAACTATGAATGATGATTACCGACTGGTAAATCCAGTTCTACGACAGGTAATGAAGCATATATTTCAGAACAGGATGTCGTATCCGATTAAATATTATTGCGATACAAGGCTTGAAAAGGTAGACAATAAATTTTTTGCTCAGATGTTCTTTATGAGCAAAGGGTGTTCGCATGATTTGAATGGCGGATGTACCATGTGCAATTATGGTTATGGTAAAGCCTATGAAAATCTGGATTTAGTAGCAATCTTGGAAGATGTTCGGCAAAAAACAGCAAACCTCCCTGCAAAACTGCATGAAATTGTAGTAGGACCAACAGGCAGCTTGCTGGACGAGGAAGAAGTACCGGGTTACTTCCTGGATCAGTTATTGGCTATCTTTTCTAAGATAGAATGTGATGAATTTACTTGTGAAACAAGAGCGGACACTGTAACAGAAGAAAAGTTGTTACTTCTTAAACATAGAATACATTCTAGAAAAATCACCCTGGAATTAGGTGTGGAAAGCATAGACTTATGGTGTTTGAGAAACTGTATCAATAAAAATACATCAATTGAAACTATTAAACAGGCGGTGCAGATAGCCCATAATAATGACATTCAAGTTTGTGCTAACATTGCTGTCGGTTTTCCGTTTGTTAATGATGCATTCTGTATAAACTCCGCTGTGAAATCTATCCGGAATATGCTTGAATTGGATGTTTCTTGTGTTGCATTGTTTGCCTATAATATCCGACCGGGTACGCTGCTAGAATGGCTGTGGAAGGAAGGAATGTATGATTGTACTTCTCTTTGGAGTATGGTAGAAGTGCTTTCACATTTTACAGATGAGGAGCTCCATCGTATCCAGATTTCATGGTATCGGAATTATTATGCAGATAAATCGAAAATTATTCAGATGCCATATCTTTGTTCTGATTGTGAATCTGAAGTACTTGCTTTGTTTGATGCTTACCGTAATATGCCATGTAAGCAAACTTTGCAGCCATTACTAGATTATGATTGCTCCTGCAAGCGTAAGTGGTACGCACATTATCGAATGCAATCACCTCATGTTACGTTTCCTGTTGTCAAAGATTGTTATATGAAAATGGGAAGAGCATTCTCTATACCAGAAGATGTATTAAACACAGAGCTCAAATATATGCAGGACACACTTCTTAATGGAAAGGAATGAAAGAACTTTGTATATTTCATCAATTCATTATATCCAAAGAGAATCTTCAGGTAAAAACTATCCTGATGTTCACCCTTTTTACAAAGATTCTTTTAGTTTTCTGTATGATCTTGAAGAAATCCGGACTGCGGAGAAAAGAGAAACAGACTGGATGATGGAGGCATTAAAAAATACAATGGCAGATGCAAATCCGGAACATCCACCAAAATATTTCTTTGATGTTCGCACTACCGAGGAGTTTTCATGTCCGGCTCCGGAATATTATTTGCTAAAGCAACTGCACATAGAGCGTATATCCCCTCTTAGTGTAAAAGGAATGGGGGGGTTATCCCTGATACAAGCATTCTTAATTGCTGAACAATACGTTCAGATACAGGAACCAGCTCTATTTTGCGTAGCACAACGCTATCACTGCTACGATAATACAACGAACCATGAGCAGACGGCTGTTTCATTTCTTGTTTCAAAGGAAAGCGGAGATTTTTTTCTGGAATCTGCCGGATTTTGTCAAACCTACGAAGAGGTTATCCAGATGGTGCAGCGAAATTCATTTCGAATGGTATTTTCAGATACAAAACTGACCTGTTCTCATAACTTGACGAAAGCAACTTCATTTCTGACACAACCACTCATTTTCCTGACATCCTCATCCGTTCAGAACGGCCGCATTGCATGCATTTCAGAATATCAGGGTTGTTATGGGTACTATATCATCAGAAAGGATTGAGAAACCAATGAAAAACATCGAACAAATAAAGACAGAACTGGAGCGTATTCTCGAATTCATTCGCAACCAGGCCAAACCTTCTATGAAGATTGCGATTCCTGTATCAGGGGGATTGGATTCTGATGTTGTTGCCCGTTTATGTGCTCTTGCCGTTGGAGCAGATAATATCCGTCTTTTTACTGTTATTCAGGAAGGATTGGAACAAAAATACACACAAAATGCAAGAAATCTTGCTGCAGATCTTGGAGTACATCTTGCCGAAATACCTTTAGGAAAAATGAACCGTCAGTTGATTTCTCTGTTGCATGAGGCTGCACCGGATGAAGCTTTTATGCCCGACAGCCTTCTTGATCCAGCACGAGCAAATTGTTCACTCCGAACGGCTATTATCTCTACTTATCAGGATAAGGGTTATCTGATTCCCGGCAATTCCAACCGTACTGAAACCGAAATGGGTTTTTTCCTTCCGTTTGGCGATAACTTGGGGCATTTCAAGCCAATTGCCCATCTGTATAAATCGGAGGTAAAATTGCTGGCTACCTTAATTGGATGCCGTGAAGAAGTAATTGCTCAGCCGCCCTCTGCAGGCTTTTGGGAAGGCGAAACCGATCTTGAAGATATGGCGTATTGGATTTATAATGAAGGCCCGATTCCTGGAGGAAGAATTTTCACTGAAGAAGATGATAAAAAAGTAATGCAGATTCAGTCGCTTCTTTCGCAGGATAAAATCGATGCCTGCCTGATTGCGCTGAATGAAGGAAAAACAGATGATTCTATTTCAGAAGAAATCAGCCTTCCTATCAATATTGTACATACGATTCGTACTACGAAGGAACAAGCTGCTATAACCAAAAATCGCCCGCTTATGGTTTCTCTTGAAAGGATTTGAAATGCTGTACAATGCTTTAATCACTTCTCATATTGATGATAACACATCTATCGTGCTAACAGATATGACGAAGCAGTATACCTATACGCAGATAGATCAAATCTGTCATAGGGTAGGATGTCAACTGAAAAGATATGGAGTCAAGCCACTGGATAGAGTGATTATTCGTGCTGATCGTACATTAGATACGGTACTGATTATTTTGTCCTGCATACGTTTAGGTGTTTGTTTTATTCCAGTTTCTCCGGCGGTGTCAGAAGAGATGTTACTGGATATCATAAAAGATTCTAGTCCCGTACTTGTTGTGGGCTCATTTGAGCAAGATGCAATTATGCAGTGCCTTCCGGTTGCGCTGTTGCAGGATATTTCTGATGAGGAAGAAAGTCCGAATAGTGAACTTGAGGAAGATACAATTGTTTACATACTATACACATCAGGTTCCACAGGTATCCCCAAAGGGGTAGTAGCACCAATGAAAAATGTGGAGTTTTGCGTTTATGCAATCAATGAACGGATAAAGAATACTGCAAATGACAAAATTTTATGCTGCCTTCCTCTTTCGTTCGATTATGGTTTGTATCAAATTTTCCTCGCTCTTTCGGCAGGTGCGTGTCTTGTTGTAGCCTCAGAGGTACCACTGCCACAAATTGTTTCTTTCCTAGCAAAAGAAGAAATTACGGGATTTCCAGCAATGCCTGCGATGCTGAATATGCTTATAAAAACGCGATTGCTTAACAAAGTTCATCTCAGTGCATTGCGGTATATTACATCCACAGGAGATACGTTTCCTATTTCACTGATACATCAAATCCGGGAAGCGATACCTTCTGCTGTAGTTGTTCCTATGTATGGTCTAACAGAATGCAAGCGAGTGGCTGTTATGCCGCTTGACAGACTGGATAAAACACTTGCCGGATCTTGTGGTCTTCCACTTACCGGGACTGAAGTATGGGTAGAAGCTCCGGATACAGAGGGAATTGGCGAACTCATTGTGTGCGGTCAGAATGTTATGGCTGGATACTGGAACGACAACAATACAACTTCCATGTATTATTTTATCAACGAACAGGGGAAACGCTGTCTGCGCACTGGAGACTATTTTCGTATCGATTCGGAGGGGTTTCTTTATTTTGTTGGCAGAAAGAAAGAAATCCTGAAAGTAAACGGTTATAGAATCGGAGTCTCAGAACTTGAGAATCGTCTGTTGTCTGAAGCAAATGATTTGATTAATGAGATTGGTATTTTTGGTTATCCGGACGAAATAATGGGGGAACGGATTGCAGTCTGCATAAGCACTGATTATCCTGCACAAATAATCGTTGAATGGCTTACTAAAACATCGGAAAAACTTTCATCATATCAGCGTCCGCATTTCCTGTACTGTACTGCACTGCCACTTCCTAAAAATATTAATGGGAAAATAGACAGGAGAAAGCTCAAGGAAACGAGGCAATTACATGACTTTATCAAACTCAGATAATTTACGGACATGGATTACCTGTGCCACTTATGCGTTAATCCATGCGTGTAAGGATACAGAAATGGATGTTGTTGAGCTGGAGAATAGCACGGGCGTTTCTTTCGGAGTATCCTCCTATGCTGATCAATATCACTGCACAAGAATGCTCACTCCATACCAAAAGTTTTGGGAGCAAGCGGATGCTGTTTCTCAAATCTGGGGGATTCGCATGAAACATTTTATCACGCAGGAAAAAGAAACGCTTCTTTTCAGCCTTCGGACAATCAAAAACCAAAGTTTGATTCTGGGACCCATCAATATGGCAGCCTTGTCATATCTTCCGTTCAGTTCCCAGTATAAATGTGCAGATCATTATCTGGCACTGCGTATGGAAGACAATCAAGTCTTTCTCACTGATTCTGAAGGAATTCCTGATATGCAGATTACCGATGATTCTTTGAGTCGCTTTCTCAATATAAATGAGATTCCTGAAGCCAAAGGATTATACCATGCGGCTGTTGTGTCTCGATGTGGCAGAGCGATGGAGCCTAAGGAACGGCTTTATGAGACAATTCAAATTGCAGAACGGTCTTTTCTCTCGGCAGAACAGAATGGTCAGGGCGGTAATGCATTCTTTCTTTGCCAGCGGGTGATGCGGGAGCATCCGTCTTCGGTGTGGTCAACATCGTTTCGCTATGATCTGAGTTATTATATGCAGAGAAAATATATGATGCTGTCGATGGATGAGGAGGGATTGTTTTTTAAGCAAGCGATGAAAGACCACATATATAAGCAAATACAAGATGCCAGATACGTACTATATTTGCTTTCTGAACATAATTATAGCCAGGTTATCTCAGAAATGCCCAATTTGGCAGCGTCAGAATCTAAAATCTCGTATAATTGGAAGGGGTGGACAGTATAGGTATGATAGGTATACTTGACTATGCGTTGGTGAAAGGTGACCATGTGCGCACAGTAGAAGATATAGCTTCATTTTGCAACGCAGAAACTCATCATCAAATGCGTGAAATCGGACTATCACAGATTCCCACAGATAATGCCAGACCGCTTTCGGATATGATTTCTGAGGCATATAGTCGGATTCACCAGAAACCTGACTGCGTGCTGATTGCACATTCGTTGCCATTTATTTGCAAAACAAGTGAGCAGTTGTTACACAACATCAGAATACCTGTATTTCGCCTGAGCGGAATGCCGTGCGCCATTATGCACAAAGCGACTGAAATCGCCTGTAGATTGATTCAAGCAAATGTTTATAACACCGTTTTGGTGATTGGAGCGGATAAAGCCTACTCCGATACGGAGCGTGTTTTTTTCGGAACGATCATGGGAGATGCTGTTGTAGCAGTCCTTCTAGGGAAATCTGAACATGGATCTTTAATTCTTGCGAATGAAATCTCAACAACAGTGATTGCACCAGATGGTGAAAACTCATTGGAAGAAGATATTCTTCGTTTTCGCAGTGCAAACGCTTCTATGATGCGGCAAGCGATTTATCGCTGCATGGAAAAAAGCGGAATCTCCAACATTGATTATTTTGTTACGCACACTTCTAACCGTAAATTTTGGGATGCTTTGGCTATCATGATGAAATATCCCCGTGATCGGTTTCTGGATAATAATATCCTGAATACGGGGCATATGAATTCTCATGACAGCTTTCTGCATTACTTTTATTTCCGTGAGTGTGGCATCATACGAGACGGTGAGATCGTTATGCTGATAAATCCTGGTTTCGGTGGCACACAAGGATGCACACTCATAAAAAACTGATAAGGAGAAGCAAAGATGAATGATTATATTGCAATTACAGATGCCTACCAAAACAATTTGAAGCATATCAGCCTTAATATTAAAAAGCACCAGTGGATTACGGTGACTGGTGTATCGGGTTCTGGAAAATCTTCTCTTGTTTTTGATGTTATCTATGCGCAGGCGCAAAAAGAATTTCTGGAATCACTCAGTTCCTATGCAAGAAGAAGTTTCCCAAAGATTGGTGACGTTGATGTACAGCAAATCACGGGACTTTCACCGTGTATCGTAATTGACCAGTCTAGTTTTCCCAATACACCGCGTTCTACGGTAGGAACATATACAGACATATATTCTTATCTGAGACTTCTCTTTTCCCGTGCCGGTGACGGAATGTTCTCAGCTGCTGATTTTTCGTTTAACAATGCTTTTGGAGTATGTCCGGTTTGCAATGGACTAGGCGAGGCCTTATCTCCGGATTTGAATATTCTCTTGGACTATAATCTTTCTTTGAATGAAGGTGCTGTTAAGCATAAAACATGGAAGGTTGGGTCACGTTACTGGAATATAATTCGTGCTATCAATTATTTTGATATGGACAAAAAACTAAGAGACTTTTCAGAAGAAGAAATGGATAAACTTCTTTACTGCAAGCCGTTCGTTTATCAGAATGATGAGCCAGGACATGTTCAAAGTTTTTCCTATGAGGGTATTATTAGCAGAATGATAAAGCGTAAAAATGATAGTCGTGGTTTATCGGCTGCCGATTATGATACACAATTCTTTACTTCCGGACTTTGTCCTGAGTGTCATGGTACTAGACTGAAATCAGAAGTTAGAAATGTGAAAATTGGGGGGAAGTATACAATCGGCGAACTTGTTAATATGGAGATTTCAGATTTATATGATACTCTTTCTGAATTACATGGTGATGTTGAAGATGTCTTGATTCCTCCAATATTAAAGTCGTTAAAGAATTTAATCTCTGTTGGACTCTCTTATGTCACATTGAATCGATCTGCGCATACACTTTCTGGTGGTGAAGCACAGAAAGTTAAATTAGCCAAAGCTTTGGGATGCTCTCTGAATGATATGATTTATATTTTAGATGAACCAACCGCGGGGCTTCACCCGATTGATATTATTAAAATGGAAAAAATCATTCGTGGTATGGTGGATGCAGGAAACACAGTTTTAGTCATTGAGCATAATAGAGATATGATTCTAGCATCTGACACAGTGATAGATATCGGCCCCGATGCTGGAAGAAACGGTGGTACGATAGTATTTGACGGTACTGTTGACGAGTTCAAAAATAATACTGAATCCATAACCGCACAGTGTATTCAACAAACATTGAAAGGATTCAAAACAGATGTCCGTCAATCCAAAAGCTATATAACATTACAAGATATCAACAGAAATAATGTTCAGCATCTGGATGTCTCTATTCCTAAAAACATCATGGTTAGTATAACTGGTGTATCTGGTGCAGGTAAAAGTACGCTCTTAGATGTTCTTATTGAACGTGTCCCCAAAGCAATTGTGGTGGATCAAAGTGCTGTTGGAACAACTGTGAGAGGAAATGCTGCAACGTATACAAAAGTGTTTGATGACATTAGAGAATTGTACAGCGAGAAAACAGGATTTGATGCGTCATCCTTTTCGTTTAATAGTTCCGGAAGTTGTCCAAATTGTAACGGACTGGGATATACTGTCACAGATATGCATTTTATGGGAGATATTCGTACTCCGTGTGATAAATGTGGTGGAAGACGCTATACTGATATTGTTTTAAAGCAAAGAGTTAAAGGCGCAAATATTGCGGATGTCCTTGATATGACTGTTTCAGAAGCAATTGAATTCTTTTCTGATCAGCCTTCTATAAAGAAAAAGCTTAATATGCTTCAAGAAGTTGGGCTTGAGTATATTACACTTGGACAACCTCTTAGCACACTTTCAGGCGGTGAGCTGCAACGACTGAAACTTGCCGGAAAGATTACCAACAAGGGGAATATCTATATTTTCGATGAGCCTACTCATGGTCTTCATTTTAAGGACACGGAAAGACTGATTGCTATGATGAACCGCATTGTTAACTACGGAAACACACTTATTGTCGTAGAACACAATATGGAAGTTGTGCTACAGTCTGATTGGATTATAGATATGGGACCTTCCGGTGGCAAGAATGGAGGTCGAATCGTTTATCAAGGAGTTCCCAAAGGCATTCTTTCCTGTAACGATTCTAAAACGGGGCAATATCTCAATAGGTTTCTCGTCTCCTCTCCCTAAAGGAAAATGATTATGAAAATTACAGAAATGAGAATAGATCGTTTTAATTTTGACATCACAGCCGATTATAAAAAGTATAATTCATTTAGTATTGGGCATGAAAGCTGTATTATAAAATTCTTTCGAATTATCCGGAATCCTCAATTTTTATATTTCTTAAAGGAACAAAAGAAAAATAATAAGCAAATAAGGATTCTGACACCTTTTGTGCCCCAGCAGCACCTCTTAGAAATGAAAGCCATATTAAACCAGTTGCTACGAGAAGAAGTATTTGATGAAAGCGTAATCATTGTTAACGACCTTGGAATGCTATATTACATTCATCAACTTGATCCGAAAAGAAAAATATGCTTAGGAAGAACACTTGTTTTTTCGTTTGATTTTACCCCTTGGGGAGAATTGATATATGCAAATGAGAGCAGAGCGGTTCAAGATGTGATAAAGCAGGTCAACATTTATGATGATATTAAGATTATATTTTATAAACGATTTAATGTGATATCTCTGGAAACCAACATTACACCAAACACCTTGGATAGCTTAATTAAAGTTAAGAATGCTGGTATTGATATTTTTGTTCATAAGGCATTCTATCTATATGGTATTCAAAGAAGCTGCTATATTCGAAGATTATCGTCTGCATGTAGATGCGATAACGTAAAATGTGACCAAAGTAGAGAAATATCGCTCGCAAGCCAATGGGAAGAATGTGATATCTTTTTGAATGATGCGGCCAAATATTTTCCAACGCCACTTATTCTTAGAGGAAACCAAATATGCGGACAATCAAGATTTAAAGAGGAGCATCCTTTTAATTGTATAATATCTGAAGGGGGAATATAAATGAAAATGAAGGTTCCTGTTAATTCATTTGATTCCGCCGTAAGGCAAATAAGTGCTGGAGCTGATGAAATATATATGGGGATGAATGATGACTTGTTTTCTACCATGTCTTTTTCGGCAAGAGCTCAAATTACAAGTCATGGTGTGCACAGTACATTATCTCCACTTGAATTTTATCGTACATTGAAATATGCTCATTCTAAAAATGTCGCCGTTAATTATACTGTGAATTGCCAATATATGTCACATAGCGACAACGATTTTATGAGAAAACGTTATTTACAGCATGTTTTAATGGGCATCGAAATGGGGGTTGACGCCTTAATTGTTTCGGATATTGGGAACATTATTTACCTTAAGCAAGAAGGCATTACTACTCCTATTATTGCAGGAAGCTATCTTAGCGCCTTTAATACAGAAACCTTATGTTTTCTTTCAGAACTAGGTGTGGTAAGAGTTTGTCTTCCAGATCAAATGAAACTTGAAGAAATCAAAGAAATGAAGAAGAGTACTGAATTGGAAATAGAAGTGTTTATAGGTTATGGCTGTTCAAACATTTCGAGTTCATGTAATTTTTGCCATAATAATGGAGAACAACTAAACGTTGGTGTAACTTGCCGAGATTCATATTTCGTTCATGATGAACATGAATGCAATATTTTAGATGCATGTTGTAATTGTGCAATCTGTGCCATTCCTTTGCTGATAGATATAGGGGTTGATAGTGTAAAACTTGTTGGGCGTGAAACAGACAACGAAGATCTATATTATATAACAAAGATGTATAGAAGTGCTATAGACTCTTATTTATCAACAGGGGGTATATCCAAGGATTCAATAATATCACAAATCCCTTGGTGGAAGAATGTAATGTGTTCCATTAGATGTAAGTATAGTTCAAATTCAAGTAATATTTATCAATCGTATATTTAAGGAGACAAGAAAATCATGGAATTGATTGTTTTTTACAGCTTTACCCACGAAAATGAATACACTGATTATGTTGAAGAACTTGCTATCAAGGAAAGTAAAGAAAAAGCATTGTTATATCTTCTGCTTCTTGATGAAGTATGCAAACAACATATGTATGAGATTTATGACTTCAAGCTTAAGCGGATTAATACAGATGTAATTTCTCGGTCGTGGCAAACAGAGTCCAGTCTTAAAACAATCAGGCTTATGTTTATGATCACGAATTGTTACCCCCCTGACGAGTGTAATAATGTTAACCTATATTCAATTTGTACTATTTTAAAGTCTGATTATGCAGAATATTACCTTGAAGCCTTAAGGATCTGGTTAGGAATAGTTGACATAAAATAGCGTTGATCTGAGGCCGCGCTTATCCATATCATCATATTATTCATATAACACAAACAGCTAAATATCTAGGAGACTATAGTTCATCTATGTCCATTGTTGAGCACGCGCACAAAAGTTCGGAATCGAAGCAGATTCGATTAAATTGTAGTGCCAATAGAACAAGTCCATTCCTTTCTTCTCTCACCTGTAAATGACTCTCTGATAGAAACATCATACCAAACGCATCACCCGTTCACTTTACACTTTCAAACAAAAGCCTACCTTTCATTTGCATAGTGATGTTTGTGGAAAATTCTGTAACGAAACTAACAGTTCATTTTTCTCATACCTGCGGCAATTTCTACACAAACAACACTAAGAAAATGATTGGTGGTTGCACCCTCAAATAAAAGCTCCTGCACTTTCAAATGAAAGCCTGACCTTTCATTTGCATAGTGTTGTTTGTGGAAAACCTTTCATTCGAGAGTGAGAGATCACCTATCAGCATCCGAACCGGACGCTCCCAATAACAAAATAAGGTCAACTACCGAAAATGTCGCAATTCTGCGTGTTTTTCGGCGGTTGACCTTTCGTTTTATTGTATTCAATAGGGAGTCTAAGCATCAGTGTAAACACCAACAAACTCCCAGTCGGCTCTGCTTTTGATGTACTTGGTGTAATAATCCACCTGTGCAGCGTAGGAGGTTTTCTGTTCCTCAGAATCGGTTGAAACTCGTGCGTAGCCTGC